>Ga0326728_10008267_pt1 | contig 25970 bp, 21 predicted proteins | sample MB3enrmetagenome_FD_207602 | JGI IMG/M metagenome (GOLD analysis project Ga0326728, IMG submission 207602) | Lab enriched peat soil microbial communities from McLean, Ithaca, NY, United States - MB31MN | ecosystem: Environmental > Terrestrial > Soil > Wetlands > Peat | place: USA: New York... | reverse complement strand
AGCCTCACGCAAACTGTGGAGGTCACCAGCGCCGAGGAACTTTTGCAGACTCAGGATACGTCACTCGGCCAGCATATTGACGCGCGCACCAACGAGGAACTGCCTTTGGCGACGCGAAACTACGTTCAGTTGACCTTGCTCGCTCCGGGAAGCATTCATCCCGATCCGTCGTCTTTCAAGGGCGGTATGACCACGGAAAACAGCGGACGTCCCAACGTGAACGGAAATCGGGAACAGGCTAACAATTTCATGCTGGATGGCCTGGACAACAATCAAGTCTCCGATAACCTTGTCGGTTATGCGCCCAGCGTCGACGCGATTCAGGAATTTAATATGATCACCAACAACGCGCCGGCCGAGTTCGGTAATTTCATGGGAGCCATCGTCAGCACCACCACCAAGTCCGGCACCAACCAATACCACGGCAGCGCTTTTGAGTTCTTTCGTAATGACGTGCTGAACGCCAACGATTGGGCGAACAATTTCAACGGTGCACCGCGCTCTGCGATTCGCTGGAACAATTTCGGCGGGACGTTTGGTGGGCCGATCTTCAAGGACAAGCTTTTCTTTTTCATCGACTATCAGGGGGAGCGGGACGACACGCCGACTAGCGTCTCGACGACCACGGTGTACACCACGGCGGAACGGACAGGCGACTTTTCCCAGCTTCTGACTTTGGCCACGCCGATCCATCTGTACAATCCATTTTCCACGAGCGCGAATGGGAATCGCGCACCGTTCCCGGGGAACATCATTCCTTCCTCTCTGTTCAGCCCGGCGGCGTCGAAAATCCTGTCGTCCTCGTATTATCCGCAGCCCACCAACGGCAACCTGATAAACAACTACCTGTACGGTAACAACAGCTCTATCAACGGAGATCAAGGCGATGTAAAGATCGACTACAACATCTCCGACAAGGACCGCTTCTTTACCCGCTTTTCCGAGAGCCGGATCGACAACCCCTCGCTTGACGCCATGCCCCTGTATTACAACAGTTACAATACTTCCCCCACACACACTGGGGTAGCGGACTGGACGCGAACGGTCAGCCCTTCACTTGTCAACGAAGTGCGCTTTGGCGTGAATTACGTCTACCTTTCAAATGGCGCCGCAATCGGTAGCGACTCCCCGAATAACTATGCCGCAACCGTCGGTATCCCGGGTGTGCCCTCGGCGTTCCTACCTAGCATGAGTTTCAGCGGTGGCAACGTCGGAGGCTTTGGCAACAGCGACGTTCATGAACTTTTCTCAGACACCGTGATCCACTTCGAGGACACGATAATCTATACCAAGGGCACGCACACGATGCACATGGGCTTCCAGGGGTACCGCTATCGTGTCGACACGTTCTATTCGGGTAATAACGGAGAAGCCGGAACCTTCCTGTTCAACGGTCAATATACGACCGCGTCAACAACTTTGAAGGCTGGTAGTGGCAGCGGCATCCCCGAAGCCGATTTTCTGCTGGGCCTTCCCAATGAAATTCAGGGCGGCGTCAACGGTGGCACTTGGGGCCAACGCTCCGATTCCCTCGCCGCATTTTTCCAGGATGACTGGCGCTTCACTCCCAATCTGACGCTGAACCTCGGGTTGCGGTGGGAGCTGCACACGCCTTGGGATGAAGTCAAGAATCGCCAGGCGAACTTCAACCTACTGACCGGTCAGGAGTACATCTCCGGGCAGAGCTGCCCGTGGAATAACTGCAACGCCTTGTACAACCAGTACAACGGCATTACCAACTTCCAGCCGCGCCTCGGCATAGCATGGACCCCCGGCGGCGGCAAGCTGGTGGTTCGCGCCGGCTACACGCTTTCGAACTATCTGGAGGGAACGGGCACGAACTTGCGCCTGCCCATTAACCCGCCCTTCGCACACGAGAATGATGACCTGTACACAAATTCTTCAGTTTACGGTACCATGCCCGGCTCGACGCTCGACCAAGGCTTCCTGCCTTTCACTACCAACACAGCGAACCAGTTCGTTGGCGCGACGCTGCGCGTATGGGATCCAAACGTCCGTCCGGCTGTCTCGAATCAGTGGAACATGACCTTGCAATATCAACTGGACCCGACCACGACGGTCCAGGCTAGCTACGTGGGACAGCGCGCCACGCACTTGATGGTGCCCATGCCTTACTTCCAGAAGGTACTAAACCCGGACGGCACCGTCTCTCCCACTCGATACCTGGCGGGAGATCCGACTCTTCTGGGAGAGATCGGGCAGATCTCGGGTACAGCCTCGATAGGTAACCAGGACTACGACGCGCTGCAGATGCAAGCGAGAAAGCGCTTGAGCTCCGGCCTGGAGTACACGGTGGGCTACACATACTCCAAGTGCATGACAAACAATATGGGCTACTACGGCCAAGGCGGCCAGGCCTCCCAAGTCAACTGGTACTACCAGAACATTTACGATGCGGCGGCGGAATGGGGACCGTGCGACTACGACGCCGCGCATAATTTCTTCACCAACGCTGTCTACGACATCCCACTTGGCCGTGGACGCACGTTCGGCAATGGAATGAACAAAGCCCTCGACGCCGTGGCGGGTGGCTGGGAGGTGGCCGGTATCCTAACCCTCCATACCGGCTTCCCGATCTCAATCCAGGCCGGCGACGCTTCGAATACTGGATCCCGAGGCTCTCGCGCGGACTGCATCTCTCCCGTCGATATATTGGGCACACAGGCCTCGTCGGTGGGGAACGGTTATCAGTGGTTCAACCCCAGCGCCTTTGCGCAACCCGCCAACGGCACTTTCGGTAACTGCGGTGTCGGCACGGTGCGTGGGCCGGGTCTCGCGACGCTCGATTTCAATGTGTCGAAGAGCTTTAAGATCACCGAGCGGCACGTCGTCGATCTCCGAGCGGAGTTCATTAACCTGACTAACACTCCGATCCTGAACGCTCCCAACCCCGCTGTCGGCCCCACGCTCGGCCTGCTAAACAGCTCACAGGGCGCCCGCAACGTCCAATTCGCTTTGAAGTACCACTTCTGAGTAAACTCCCCTGGGGCGGGTCTCAATTCCCGCCCCAGGGTTCTTCCTGCCCTGTCCTCCCTTCTTGTGGCACTCCGTTCTTTCCTTGGGACGTACAATAAACTTGTGAGACGCTTCATTCTCGTCAGCGCGCTAGCCGCAGCGATTGCGGCCGCGCAAGCCCCGCCCCGCAAATCCGCCCCGCCATCCGTCGATTCCGCTGCGCAGCTTGCGGAATCAGGACATTGCCGCGAGGCGTTGCCGCTGCTGAAAACGGCTGTGGCGCGTGCGACCGACCCGGAAACCAAGAAGCGTTTGGGCCTGGACGGCGTTCACTGCAGCAGGACGCTCCACGACCTGGACAGCGCCGCGGGCTTTATCCGCGGCCTGAGCAGCGGATTCCCGAACGACCCCGAAGTACTCTACCTGACGGTGCATGTTTATTCCGATCTTTCCATCCGTGCCTCGCAAAAGCTCATGGTCACCGCGCCAACGGCCTACCAGGTGCGTCTGCTGAACGCAGAAGCGCTTGAGGCGCAAACCAAATGGGACGACGCTGCCACGGAGTACCGCGAGGTTCTGAAGAGAAACCCGAGCTTGCCAGGCATCCATTATCACGTGGGCCTGTTGTTGCTCGCGGGGCCCAAGACGGATGCGAACAAGGAAGCCGCGCGTCGCGAGTTTGAGGAAGAGATCAAGGTGGATCCATCCAACGCCGGCGCCGAATACATATTGGGGGAGCTGGCACGGCAGAATGAGCAGTTTCCGGTGGCCATCGAGCATTTCGAACGAGCCACCAAGCTCGATGCCCAGTTCGCCGACGCATTCATCGGATTAGGCCGGTCGATGGTGGAGGGTGGCCGCAGTGCGGATGCCATCACGCCGCTCCAAACGGCGGCCAAACTCCGGCCTGAGAATCCGGCGGCTCACTTCTACCTCGGTACGGCTTACCGCCGCACGGGGCACAAGGAGGAGGCGGAACGGGAGTTCACTCTGCACCAGCAAGCGACAGAGAACGTCCGGCTGATGAAGCAAGAGATCGAGACCGGAGTACCGGCGTCCGGGCAGGCGGCGGAACCGCAGAAGGCAGAGCACTGATCCTGCCGCGATTAGAGTCCTTCGACCGCTGAATTTCCCTCAACGATGGTCACGTAACGGTCCACCGGCAGGGCCGTAAACCTCTGCACCTTGCCGCTGGGCAACGGCCACTTGATTTCCAGCCAATCGATTTTTGCCGCTGTGCCCAATCCCAGCACTTCCCGCAGGTCATGCGACGACAGATAGCTGCCGCCGTTATTTTTGAGCCTGGTTCGCTTCACTCCGCCGGCCGACCACGTGAGCCAGGCACCGATCGCGTCACGGTTGCAGTTCACGCCCACAAGCTTCACGCCCAGCCAGTGGTTGCCGGTGAACGCACAGCGATTGTGCAACAGCACCGGCGCGCCGCCGTTGTTGCCCACCAGCACATCCAGAAAGCCGTCGTTGTCATAGTCGCCAACTGCCAATCCGCGCGCCGTCATCGGTTTGGCGAAAGCCGGACCGGCCTCTGCACTGACGTTATGCAGCCGGCCGCCTTCCTGGTGGTAGAGAAGCAGAGGCTCCTTCCATTTCACCCGCTCGGTGTATGACTCGACGATGTCATCGGGATGGCCGTTGCCCAAAATCAAATCCACCAGGCCATCGTTGTCGTAATCGAAAAACTTCAATCCCCAGCCGCTGAGCAGGCGCGTGTCCTCCGCGATCCCGTGCTTGTGCCCGGCATCGAAGAAGGTTTCGTCCTTGTTGTTGGTGTAGAGCGAATACATCTCGTCGTTTATATTGGCGACAAACAAATCCTCCCAGCCGTCGCCGTTAACGTCAGCCGCATCCACTCCCATGCCGGAGCGCGCTCTCCCGCTTTCGCTGTAAGCCACCTCTGCCATGAGCGAAATTTCCTCCCACTTGTTGTTCCCGCGATTCGCGAATAGAAAGTCCTGCACGGTGTCGTTGGACACGAACAGGTCCATGAGCCCATCGTTATTGATATCGGTCGCCACCACTCCCAGCCCTTTGCCCATGGCGCGCTCGATGGCGCTGCCGCGCGTGACGTCGGTGAACGTGCCGTCCCCGTTATTGTGAAACAGGAAGCTGTGAGTGGGCTTGTAGAGGCGAGGAATACAGTAGTAGCGCTGGCCGAGCTTGTTGACGCCGCACGCTAAATTACTCACGAAAACGACGAAGCTGCACACGAACAGATCCAGGCGCCCGTCGTTATCGTAATCGAACCACACGGCGCTGGTGGTCCAGCCGGGCACGGCCAAGCCTGCTTTGTCCGTGACGTCCGTGAAAGTTCCGTTCCCGTTGTTGTGATACAAAATGCAGCGGCCGTAGGCGGTGACGAACAGATCCGTGTATCCGTCATTGTCGTAGTCGCCCGCCGCCACTCCCATGCCGAAGTTTGTACCTGCGGCTACACCGGCTTTTTCGGTGACATCGGTAAAGGTGCCGTCGCGATTGTTCTTGTACAGCGCATTGCGCAGCGGCTGTTTCGGCTTGTAGAAATCGGATGGGCCGCTGTTTACCAGGTAGATGTCCATCCAGCCGTCGTTGTCGTAGTCGAAGAAAGCACAACCCGGGCCCATGCTTTCGGGCAAATTGCGCTCGGGTGAGAAGCCATTCTCGTGTACCCACGTGATGCCACTGGTCTGGGGAGGTATCTCCTCAAATACGGGGCCGGTTAGGTGTGGAATAGGCGCGGCGCGCGATTTGCCGGCGCGGCCGATTCCCCCCAGTATGGCGGCTGCTAGAAGCCTTCTGCGCGAAAATCGGGTACCCAACAGTTCAGTATAGTCGATGCACTCACACCCGAACCACCGGGCACGGTGATTCGCGAATAATCGCATACGCATTGGACCGCAGACGGCCCATTGTCTCGTGCAGGCAACCTTGGCCGATCACGACCACGTCCGCGCGGTTCTGTGAGGCCACTTCGCGCACTGTATGGGCGATCTTGCCGCCTTCGATGCGAACGCTCGCCTGAGTGCCCGCCGTGCGCTGCAGCTCATCGATGAACTCGCGCGCCTGTTCGGCGAGATAGTGGGGGAAGCCGCTCTCCTCTAGCGGGCTATGCGCGGCAATCGCCGGAATCACGTGCACCAGGGTTAGTCTTGCCGAGTAAGACGCAGCCAGTTGGCCGGCCCATTGGATCACGGGCGCGCTCTCGTCCCGCAGATCGACGGCGCACAGAACTTCTTTGCAGTCCGACCGCGCGAAGGTGGTGGCTTCATGCCGGTCGGCCCAGACCGGACACTCGGCATCATGCAGCACCTTGGCCGCGGTGGAGCCTAGCAGAAGACCCCGGAAGGGCCCATATCCGTGGGTCGGCATCATGATCAGGTCCACGTTGTTTTTCCGGGCGTACCCGGTAATGACCGACCCCGGCTCTCCCTGTTGGACGATTCTTTCCACGTCAGGCAAGGGTTCAAACTGATTTTGCAGATAGCTGTCCAGCGCGCGCTGGCGGTTCGCCATGAGCGCTTTGGCGTCCACCAGCGGCGGCTCAAGTTCTGGGGTGACGATACCACCTGACAAGACTGGAGGTAGATACAAGACGTTCAGAATGACAAGCCTGGCCTGAAAATGCGCCGCCATGGCGATTACATGTGGCGCGGCCGCGCTGCAGCGTTCGGAAAAGTCCACAGGAAAGAGAATCTTGCGTATTCTCAACATGGGACCCGCCTTTCACTGGCCCCACCTGCAAGTTGTTCTCCGTGGTACTTAGGCGGTCATCGCTGCGGCGCCGAAATTCTGCCTTTGGCGCGCATCATGGTGCCACGCCCGGCAAGCCATGCTGATCGCACGCAGAACTTCGTCCTGCTGCAACGGCGTGAGCAGCCAATCGTAGCCGCCCGCGTTTAGTACTGCAATCCCAAAGCGCCGGTCAGCCCGGTCGGAATAGACGAGGACATTCGGTGGATTCGGAAAGCAGCGCACGGCGTCCAGCAGCTCGCTCCAATCGCCGTCGGGCAACTCCTTTGGGCACAAAATCACCGGCACGTCGTGCTCCTGTAGAAAGAGCAGGGCCTCATAGCGGTCTGCCACCCAATGGACCAGCCAGTTTGTGTGACTCAAAATCGAACGAAGGGACAGGCAGTCTTCGGAGGACCCGCTGATCATGAGTAGTTCGACTCTGCGGGCTCTCTTGACGGGTTCCGCCACCGGGACGACGAGTCGCATTGCGTTTCCCTCGCTTTTTGGTGTCTTAGCAACCGGCATGCCGTCCTTCGTACCAGTCTCGGCAATGCAGTGAGTGTTCCGTATGAGGGTTTTCGCTCAGGTTGCTGTGTAAAATCCTGTAGTGGATCGATATTATTCCCCTATCCAAGGTGTACCAGTGAGCGGCACCGGAATTGCTCTTTAACCAAAGCCCTTGGAAAGGAGTTGCGGTATGCCTATCGGTGACATTTGCGTCCGTGAAGTGGTAACTGCAACACGGGAAACAACCGTCCAGCAGGCTGCACAACTCATGCGCGAAAACCATGTGGGTGACCTGCTGGTAGTGGAGCACGTCAACGGAGTTCGGAAACCGGTCGGAATCGTGACCGACCGGGACATTGCCGTCACCGTCGTGGCACCCGGCCTAGATCCGGCAGTCCTATCAGTTGGCGACATCATGGGACCGGAACTGAAGACGGTGGATGAGGACGAGGGCATCTTCGAAACTTTGCATCAGATGCGGGATGCCGGAGTGCGCCGCATTCCCGTGGTCACAAACCAGAATGCGCTGGCCGGTATTGTTTCCACAGATGACATCGTTCAGTTGCTCGCGGATGAATTGACGGAGGTGGCCAAATTGATTTCGCGCGAACAACGCCGGGAGATGGTTACGCGCCGCTGAGCGCTGCGATTTTTCACCCAACACCCAGCCAACGAAAGCCGCTAAGTCGTTTGTTTTCTGAATCGATAGTTTGGCAGACTACTTGCCATAAGAAGCACAAACCAACGAAGCCGAAGCAAAGCAACCGGGCCGCTCCAAACTCCACGGAGCCGGCCCGGTTGTGTTATTAGCGGTAATTTCTTATGAGTGCGGCCAGGGACGGTCGGTCACCAGGTCGCTGTGCTCGGCGCGGAACTTCTCCACTACCTTACAATCCCAACAAACGGGCTGGTGCGTTGCCAAGGCATCGGGAATGTCCTCGGGCCGAATGGTCTCCCATTCTCTGATTTCCCCCTCGGGGCTCTGGAGAGCAGGTTTGTGATCGAACCATTGAATCTCGCCAAGGGTGCGCTGGCAGTAAATGCACTTTTTGCCTTGGTACCAGTTATCCAGCAGGGCGCGGAGCTGGCAGCCAAACGGTGAAAGTTCGATCTCGCGGATGCAGTCCTGAGCGCAATCCTGGCGCTCGGGCCAGCGGGTGCAGCTCGCGAGATGGAGCTTGGGACGGCTCAAAAGGGCGCTCATCGCTGCCATAGGGGCGTCGAGTTCCACGGCCTCGTGGTGATGTGTTTCCGGGCAGGTGATCACGCGTTTCCCGCGATACTTCACGTAAGCGTGTACGAACGCAATGACGGCGAGGGCCAGGGCAATGAGAACAACCAATCCGACCACGACGTAGACGGTGAGCAGCGTGGTCAGATACTTCCGAAATAATGCGTCGAAGGCCGTCAGCATGGCACGAACCCTCCTCGATAACTGTTTGCCTGCACCAAGATGACCAATTGGCATACGGCGTGCAAATTGAGCATTCCCAGGCGGAATGTCCGGACAGAGCGCGATGTCTCACTAGCGCGGAGCGTAAATTCACCCAATGCGGACCTTTTGGCAAGACTTGAGCTTTGGTCTCCGGCTGTTGCAGACGAACCCGGGGTTTGCAGTGGTGGCGGTGCTCACGCTGGCGTTGGGGATTGCGGCCAACACGACGGTATTCAGTTGGATCGACGGATTGCTGCTGCGGCCCTTCCCCGGATCGAGCCAAAGCCAGCAACTAGCGTTGCTCGAGATGACCACACCGGGGGCGCCGAGCGGCGCAAACCAAACCTCGTACCCGGATTACCTGGACTATCGCGCCCATTTGAAATCCATTTTGGGCATGGCAGTGCATCGCGAGGATGTTTTCGCCCTGGGGGAATCGATCCATGCGCAGGCGGTTTGGGGTGAGCTGGTTTCGGGCAACTATTTCGCAGTGTTAGGCGTTAAGCCGGTGCTGGGGCGGGTGTTCAGTCCGGAGGAAGACGGGGACAAGCTCGGCGCCTACCCGGTGGCGGTGATCAGCTACCGCCTTTGGCGCCACTATTTTCAGGCCGATCGCGGAATCATCGGCAAGCGTGTTCGCGTGAACCGGCACGAACTGACTGTGGTGGGGGTGGCGCCCGAGGAGTTTCGCGGGACGATGCCGGGGCTGGTTTTCGAAATCTGGATTCCGGTGACGATGGGGCCGGAACTGGAAGTCCTGGACGCTGGGGGTTTCCGCTCGCGCGACGCCAGGGACTTATATGGGCTGGTGCGCCTCAAGGCCGGTGTGGCAATCGAGCAGGCGCGGGCGGAGGCGGCAGCGTTTTCGCACAATCTGGAACGGATGTCGCCGCAGACAAATCGCGGCATCACGGCCACCGTTCTGCCGACTTGGGAATTTCACAGCGCAGCGCCGGTTCTGCTGCTCAGACCGTTACGCATCCTGATGGCGTTCTCGGTTCTGGTGCTGCTGATCGTGTGCGCGAATGTGGCGAACCTGCTGCTGGCGCGCTCGATCGGGCGGCGCCGGGAGATCAGCATCCGGATGGCGATGGGCGCAGGATGGTGGCAGTTGCTTCGGCAACTGCTCACCGAGACGTTTCTGCTGGCGGGCGCGGGAACGATCGTCGGGCTGTGGCTTGCCGCTTGGATGGGCGACATGCTGCCGGCGATGATTCCGAAAGTCGGCGTCACGGTGAACTGGGAGGCTCATATGCATTTCCGAGTGCTGGCGTTCACCATTTTGATTTGCGCGGGGGCCACGGTGCTTTCGGGCGCAGCGCCGGCGCTGGTGTGGCTGCGCACCGATGTCAACGAGACACTGCGGGAAGGCGGCCGGACGGGAAGCCCGAGCGCGCAGCAGCACCGCATGCGCGACCTGTTGGTGGTGGCGGAGGTCGCGCTGGCGACAGTGGCGCTGGTGGGAGCGGGACTGTTCCTGAGGAGTTTTCGCAATACGCGGGCGATTTATCCGGGTTTCGACAAGAACCACGTACTGCTGGCGCAGTTTTATCTGGGCGGCACGGGATTCGACACGCGCGCCATGCAGGATTTCTTCGCGAGATTGGCGATGCGGCTGCGGTCACTCCCGGGAGTGGTGGAGGCGAGCTACGCCGACGACGCACCTCTGGGAACCACCGGGGGCCCGTACGCCGAAGTGGAGCCCGAGGGATATGTGCGCGGCGAGAGCGAATCGATGGACGTGAATCGCTTTCTGGTGGCGCCGCATTACTTCGACCTGCTGAAGAATCCGCTGGTGGAAGGGCGCGACTTCCGGGATACCGACGACTGGTCTGCGCCACAGGTGATGATTGTGAACCAGACGTTCGCGCGGCGGTACTTTAATGGCGGCGAGGCGCTGGGCCGCAGGGTGCGCGTCGAACACAGATGGTTTACGGTAGTGGGACTGGCCCAGGACAGCAAGTATTTCGACGTGGGGGAAGCGCCGCGTCCGTTTTTCTTCGCTCCGTTCCGTCAGATCTCCGGCAACGACACGCGGGTCCATTTGTTTGTGAGAGTAGCTGGCGATCCGGACGGGTTCATTCCGACACTGCGGCGCGAGGTGGCGGCCCTGGACCCGAACGCGGGCGCATTTTTTCCCATGCCGCTGACGGAATGGACCGAGGTAACGATGCTGCCGCAGAGGGTGGCAGCGAGTCTGCTGGCGGCGATGGGGCTGATCTCGCTGGCGCTGGCGGCGGTGGGGCTATACAGCGTGATGGCCTATGCGGTGACGCAGCGCACGCAAGAGTTCGGCGTTCGCATGGCGCTGGGCGCGCAGAGGAGCGATGTGCTGCGCGACGTTCTGCTCAAAGGCATGAAGCTGACGATCGCGGGGCTCGCGGCCGGGATAGCGGGCGCGTTCGCAGTGACGCGCTTGGTTTCGAGCATGCTGGTCAATGTGGATGCGGCCGACCCGGTGACATTCGGCGCAGTGGCGGTGTTTCTTGTGCTGGTGGCGCTGGCAGCCAGTTACGTGCCGGCGCGGAGGGCGACTAAGGTGGACCCGATGGTGGCGTTGCGGTGTGAGTAGGGGGAGCAAGTTAGCCGCGAATGGACGCGAATGCACGCGAATTAATCAAGAGGCTCGCTCGTGATTGCTCCGGATAGGGACGTACGCTCGTTATGACTTTAGCCGGACTCTTTCCTTAGCCGACCTTCAGCGCCTCGCGGCACCTGTTAAAGTGGGGTGAGTACAATGGCGTTCCAGCCTGACATCCTCGTGACGACGCCGGAAGGGGTCACTCTCGTCATCGAAGCCAAGGTGACGCTGCCAGATCTGCAGCGTACGGAGCAACAACTCAAACAATACATGATCAACATGCAGTGTCCGACGGGAGTTTTGATCACGCCGGAGCGCATGTGGCTGTACCGCGATTCGTTTACCTCACGATCACCCGAGTCGGTGCGGCGCGTAGGCGAATTCAACGTCAAGTCGTTGTGGGGCCAAGCGCCACCAACGCAGGATGCGCGATTCGAATCGTTTGTGCAAAGGTTATTTGAGGACCTCGCCAAGGAGCCATCCAAAGCCATTCCCGATGACTTGCGCGAGCCACTCCGCGAATACATTCTCCCCGCTGTCATCAGCGGCAATGTGCGAGCGGCACACCCTCGCTAGCGTTGAGAGCACGTGCCGCACGTCTTCGTGGAAACGAATTGGCTGTTTGCATGCGCGGCACCCGCTCACCATCAGCTTCCGGCCGCCGCGGAGCTGCTGGACCGTGCACGGCAGGGCGAATTCACGCTGCACATGCCGAACGTCTGCTTCGGAGAAGCGCGCCAGGCCATTCTGATTAAGTGTCAACCGCGTAACGAAGCAAACGCCATACGGAGGTTTCTGAGCTGGTCCGGGCCGGCGGGACAGGTTGCAGAGGACGATGCCGCAGTCACCAGAGTGGTGCTAGACAAGTATGAAAGCAGCATCAAACACGATCTCGACGCTCTGGATGATACGCTAAGAGACCTTGCCGCGTTGCCTTTCCTCCAGGTCTTCGGCCTCGATGAGGCGATGCTGGAGCGTGCCACTGAGCTTGCACTGGCCGGGATTGCGGCCAAGCCTTTCGATCACGCGGTTCTGGCAGCCACGCTGGTCGGCGCCAGGAGACTTTGGGAAGCGGGCGAGCGAGGGATCTCGTTCTGCGAAGCAGACGCCAACCTGTAGCCTTGGGACAAATATGGGAACGTGAAGGGACCGCTTGCGGCGGCTTACGATGAAGCACACATTTGGGTATACGGAGACTTCACGCTCACCGAACCAGAACGGCGGCAGGATTTTGAATGAGCCGGGCCACGGCCGCCGTCGCGCTTTATTCAGCCAGCAAGCGACCTGACACAAAAGGGCGGTTCGCAGCAAAGCAAACGGAAACCTCGTCGTCCGTGGCGTCCTAGTGCATCGCCGTCAGCGGAATGACCTCGGGGATCGGGCGTGTGTTCTCCAGAACGAGCTCGGTCTGACCCGTCGTTGGATTGACAATCTCCATGGTGGGGACGACGTCGCAGGAGGGACCGGCGGCGGCGGTCGAGCCGGGCGTCATGGTGAAGGCGACTTGCACCGTCCCGCGAATCTCGGTGCGCATGGTGCCGGAGGTGGGAATCGGAAGCGGAAGCGCGGGGTAGTCGAACTGAACCGACTGGTTCTGGGTAACGGGCATGGTCGCGCTGGCTAAGGTGGCGCCCTGATCGCTTAGAATCGTGAAGGTCACCTCGCAGGAGCCTCCGGCGATAATTGGGCCGCCCGTGGGCAGGAGCAGAGCGTTGAGCCGCGCCTGCTGTCCGGGGATGATTCCGACCATCCCGAAAGTTAGGTACTGCGAACTGGACAAAGATGCCGGCTGCGCGCGCAAATGCGTGGCGGGATAGATGACCAGACCGGCTACTAACAATACGATGGCAAGCGCAACAACAGAAGTTAGTTTCATGGTCGACGCCTTTCTGATGAGCTGAGTGGCTATCCGTTCTTACTATACGCTCGACGGTGGTATGGCAGCTCCAGTGACTCACTCGTGCCGCAGCGCGACTATGGGGTCGACACTGGCGGCGCGGCGGGCGGGGAGAAAGCTGGCGGAGAGCGCGACGGCGACGAGAAGGGCAGGAATGCCGATGAAGACCGTGGCGTCTGTGGGCTTGATGCCGTAGAGCAAAGAGCCGATCAAGCGCGCGGCCGCTAGGCCGGCGGGGAGGCCAAAGGCTAGACCCACCACTGCCAGGGAGGCGCCCTTACCGACTACGAGCCGCAGCAGATCCATGCGCGTTGCGCCAAGCGCCACCCGGATGCCCATTTCATGCATACGCTGCGTCACCGAATACGCAATCACGCCATAGATTCCGATGGCGGCGAGCACCAGCGCGAACCCGGCGGAAGCGGAGAGAAGGGACATCATCAATCTGGGCTCGGAAAGAGAATCGGAAACCACCTGGCGCATCGTGCGCAGGCGCAGCACGGGCACATCGCGATCCACGGCGTGGACCAGGTGAACAACGGCCGCCGCCAGTTTGGCCGGGTCCCCGGCTGTGCGTACGGCGACCCACTGGACACCTCCGAAAGGCTGTGTGTAGGGCGAGTAGATCTGCGGTACGGGCGGATGCATCGGCTGTTGGGAATTCACCGCTCCCACGATGCCGGCGACGGTCCGCCATTTATCTGCAAGCTTGATCTTGCGGCCGATGGGATCCTCGTTGGGGAAATATCGCCGGGCGAGCGTCTGGTCGATAATCACCACGAGTGGCGAGGTTTCGGTATCACGTTCGTCGAAATCGCGGCCTCGCAAAAGCGGCATTCCCATCGTGCGAAAGTAGCCCGGGGTCGCTGAGTTGTACTGCGCGCTCACGTCCATCCAATCGGCCGGCTTGGGACGACCTTCAAATTCGAAGGGGCCGCCGCTGAATCCGCCGGTCATTGGGAGGGTAGCGACTGCTCCCGCGGCATCAACGCCCGGCGCAGCACGCAGCCTAGTGAGCAGTTCCTGATAGAACGCGGTGATGTGTGTGTCGGAGGAGTACCTGGCACTGGGCAGGTCGAGCGCAAAGGTGAGGACGTGCTCCGTGCGAATGCCTGTCTCCATTTGCATGACGACCAGAAAATCCTTGACCAGCAGGCCGGCGCCCACAAGCATGACCAAGGAGAGAGCGATCTCGCCGGCGACGAGCCCGGAGAGAAACCGGTTGCGTGACCGCGTTCCGGTGGCCGGACCGCCACTCTTAAGCGCGGAATTCAGATCCGTCTTGGATGCGTATAGAGCCGGAGCCAGTCCGAAGGCGATGCCGGTCAGAATGGAAACGGCCAACGTGAATGCGAGTACGGTCATGTCGAGGCGCATGGTGGCGTCGAGAGCTAAGTCCTCGGGAGCGGCCATGCGAAACCAATCCATCAGCCAGGCGGCGATAAGAAGACCGAGGGCGCCGGCGGCGACCGCGAGCAGAACGCTTTCGGTCAGCATCTGGCGCGCGACCCGGGCCCGGCTAGCACCTAGCGAGATGCGAATGGCAATTTCCCGCGCTCTTCCTGAAGCGCGCACCAGCATAAGTCCCGCCACGTTGGCGCAGGCTAGGAGCAGAACAAACGTCACAGCGGAAAACAGGATGGCCGCGGGAGCCTCGATTTGATGCGCGAGAGAGTCCTCGAGCGGCGAAACCTTCAAGTGCCAGTCTCTGTTTGTCTCCGGATACTGCAGCTCGAGACGGTGTGCGATGGCGCTCATGTCCGCCTGTGCGCGGGTGATCGAGATGCCGGGTTTGAGGCGCGCGATCACCGAATACTGGTGCTGAAAGCGGCCTTTTCCTGGGTCTTCCCCCAGCGGCGCCCAGAACTCGGAGGTCTTCAGGCCGGGGTACGCAAAGCGTCTGGGCATGACACCGATGATCGTGTACGGCGCGCCATCGAGGATCATCGACTGCCCGAGGATGTCGGGGCGTGCGCTGAAGCGGCGTTGCCAGGACTGGTAGCTGATCACGGCGACGCGCGGACCTCCCGGCTTGTCTTCGTCGATGGTGAAGAACCGGCCCAGAACCGGCTGGATGCCGAGCACGCGGAAGAAACCGGCCGTTGGCTCGCCGCCGTTGATGCGTTGCGGCTCGCCCTGGCCTGTGAGCGTGTAGGCGCCGATCCAGGGGAGGATGGCCATCTCATCGAAGACAGTGTTTTGTTCGCGCCAGTCGAGAAAGTCGCGGTAGCCTGCGCCGCTGTTGTCGCCGCGAGCATGGACGGCGCTGACCACGACGATGCGGCTTGGTTCGGGGAACGGATAGGGATGGAGCAGGAGGGCGTCGATCGCGCTGAAGATCGCGGTGTTAGCGCCAATGGCAAGAGCTAGCGTCAGAGTGGCGCCGAGTGTGAAGCCGGGCGCGTTGAGGAGCGTACGAATGGCGTAACGGATGTCCTGGATCAGGCCCATAGCCATTTGAGTGAGGCAATTGAGGTTCCAACCCAGCTAATGGAAACACTTGGGCAAACCGGGCATCCAGCGTCCGTTTCCGGACGGTTCTGTCCTGAATGCGGACAGATTTTTGCACATTGTCACGCCAGCAACCTCTTCGCTTTTCGGATGGCGGCGAGCTGCTCTGGTGTGGGCTGGGGGCTGATCCCGCTACTTCGGGTGGTAATTCGGAAAGGGCTGGTGTTTGGGCGGGGGCTGCGGAGTTTCCGGCAGCTCTGCCATCACCACCTGCACGGCCTTTTCTAACTGCGGATCGTGGCCCTGGCGCATAGCCTTGGGATCTAACTCGACTTCGACATCCGGCTGAATGCCGTGGTTCTCGACATCGAACTGTCCATTGGGATTCCAGATGGCGGCGCTCGGCGCCATGACCATTCCGCCGTCCATCAGCTCGGGGTAGCCGGTGAGCCCAACCAATCCGCCCCAGGTGCGTTTGCCGATGAGTTTGCCTACCCCGGCGCGACGGAAATACCACGGCATGGCGTCGCCGCCGGAGCCGGCGAATTCATTGGTAATCATCACCTTCGGCCCGAAGATGGCTCCTTGCGGTTGCACCATGTCGGCGCCGTCGCGGAAAGTGGCCAGGCTCATGACTTGCCGTTTGAGGTACTCGACGATGTCGGTAGCGAGTTCACCACCATGATTGAAGCGCTCGTCGATGATCAGCGCCTCCTTGTCCACTTGCGCGAAGAAGTACCGGTTGAAAGCAGTGTAGCCGCCGAAAAAAGTGTCGGGCATGTGGACATACGCCACACGGCCCTTGGTCAGTTGGTCTACCTTGCGGCGATTGTTCTCGATCCATTCCAGGTGGCGTAAATTGAATTCATCCGCGACCGGCACCACGGTCACTTCTCGCGCTTTTGCTCCGGATGGATCAGCGCCGACTTTGAGAACCACCGATTTCCCTACCGTGGTTTCGAAGAAACTGTAGATCTCATCTGACGCGCGCAGCTCCCGTCCGTTCACCGCGAGCAGGTATTCGCCCGCTACCACATTGACACCGGGCTGCGTGAGCGGCGCCTTCATTTCGGGATTCCAAATTGGTGAGATTTCGCGGATCACCCTTTTCGGCGGGAACGGTAATGATCTCGCCCCGTGCGGCAAACACGGCACGCGCACCGTTCGGCGAAATATCGGCATCGTGCAGCCGCTTGGCGACATTGACGAAATGCGACCGCAACTCGGTGATGTCGCCAGCCAACTGAACGTCGACGAGCTTGGTCTTGCCAGACTTAAGGTCATAGAGATAAAGCGCGCCGAACTGCTCGTAAACGATCGCGCCCGGACCGGCGGAGGCGGACTTGAAATCGAGGCCATGATTTTCGATGAGCTGCTTCACGAGTTTTGTGCGCGTGTCGTAGCAATAGAGTGAAACCGGGCCATTGCGATCGGAGAGGAAATAGATCTTGCCGGCAACCCACATGGGGTTGAAGTCGTTCGAGTTTTCGCGCGGAACGGGAACCACACTCGAATCGGAAAGGTCGGCGACCCAGATCTTCTTGGTTTGCCCGCCGCGGTAGCGCTTCCAAGCTTCCTGCCACTGGAAGAGCGGAACATAGGCGAGGTGAGAGCCGTCGGGCGAATAGGAACCGTCTTCCGCGATGGGAAGAGGAACTTCGTCTGGAAATCCGCCCTCCACCGGAACCGTGAACAGCTTGCCGCCGTCAGTGGCGCTATCTCGATTCGAATTGAACAGCACGCGCTTGCCGTCGGGAGTCCAGCCGACGGCCACGTCGGGACCGGGATGATAGGTGAGGCGCTTCGGAATGCCGCCTGTTGCCGGCATCACAAAGACGTCGACGTTGCCGTCGTACTCTCCGGTGAAGGCAATTTGCGACCCATCGGGCGAGAAAACAGGATCTGTCTCGACGCCGGGGCCGTCGGTAAGATGCTTCGCCTCACCGCCTTCGCGGGGCACGCTCCACAGGTCTCCGGCGTAAGAGAAGACGATCTGCGTGCGGCTCAGTGCAGGTTTGCGGAGTAAAAGGAAGCTGCCGGATTCAGCGTGTGAAACCGAGGAGGCAGCAAGAAGGATTGCGGCGAGCCATAGATGACGCATATGCCCTCCCGAATTCATTCAGTATATATGTTGAATTCCAGCTTTTGATGTATGGATTGAGAAACCGCTACTGACCCAGCAACCTCTTCGCCTTTCGGATGGCGGCGAGCTGCTCTGGTGTGGGCTGAGGAAATTTGAGGTGGAGATCCCGGATGGCGGTGGTCAGGATTTCGGAGACGAGCGCGCGGGCGACCCACTTGTGGTCGGCGGGGATGATGTACCAGGGAGCGTACTTGGTGCTGGTGGCGCTCAGGGCTTCTTCGTAAGCTTCCACGTAATCGTCCCAGTAGCCTCGTTCGAAGAGATCTGACTCGGAGAACTTCCAGTGCTTCTCGGGATTTTCGAGACGCTCGAGCAGGCGGCGCTTTTGCTCCTTCTTGGAGACGTGGAGAAAGAACTTGAGGATGACGGTGCGGTTTCGGGTGAGATGGTGTTCGAAGGAGTTGATATCGTCATAACGCTCGCGCCATAGGGAGCGGCCGGGCGTGAGATGCTGCTTTTCCAGCCACTCGGGGTGGACACGGACGACGAGCACATCCTCATAGTACGAGCGGTTGAAAATGCCGATGCGGCCGCGCGCGGGAAGACACTTGGCATGCCGCCAGAGGAAGTTGTGCTGGAGTTCTTCGTCGGAAGGGCGCTTGAAGCTGAAGACCTGGCAGCCCTGGGGATTGACGCCGCTCATGACGTGTTTGATGAGACCGTCTTTGCCGGCAGCGTCCATGCCCTGGAGGACGACGAGCAGAGCATACTTGTCGGAGGCCCACAGTAGATCTTGGGCGTCGGCAAGTTGCTGCAGATTACGCTGGAGGATCTCGCGGGTTTCCTTCTCAAGCTGGTCAGCTTTCAGGTTGCGCAGTTCTTTTGTGCCGGCCCAGGCGGTATCCCAATCGCGGAGGCGGACCTTGGCGTGGGGCTTGACACGGAGAACGCCGAAGGGTTCATTCTTGGCCATGGATGTACTTGCATTCTACTGCAAGAAGTTCAAGACGCGTCGGAGCGCATGTGGCCGGTGGCTTGCTCGATGCGGGCGGCGAGGGGCGCGTAGTCATCGGCAAACTCGTGGTCGGGGACGGGGAGATCGAGGGCGATACGGGATCCGTCGGCATCGGGATTCTTAGCGAGGACAATCACGCGCGTGGCGAGATGAAGGGCTTCGGCGATATTGTGGGTGACGAAGAGGATGGTAGTGCCGGTTTCTTTCCAGACCTGGCGGATGAGTTTCTGCATACCGGCGCGCGTGCTGGGGTCAAGGGCGCTGAAGGCTTCGTCCATCAGGAGGATTTTGGGCTTCATGACGAGCGCCTGGGCGATGGCCACACGTTGCTGCATGCCGCCGGAGAGCTGATCGGGGTACTTGGTGGCATCAGATGCGTGGAGACCCATTTTGGCGAGCTGGCGACGGGCTTCGGCGCGGAACTGGCGGCGGCGCTTGTAAAAGCGCGGCGTGAAGCGCGTGACGAGCGAGAACTCCTCGACTTCGAGACCGAAGGTGATGTTGCCGGACACGGTCTTGTCAGGAAATAGCGAATACTTCTGCGGAACGTAGCCGCGATCGCGGTCGGGGCGGTGGACCTCGCGATCCTCGACAAGCACGCGGCCTTCGGTGGGCGTTTCCGAGCCGAGAATGAGGCGGAGGAGCGTGGACTTGCCGCAACCGGTTTGCCCGACGACGGAAATGAATTCGCCGGAGCGGATGTCGAGATCGATTCCGTTCAAGATCTTTTTCCGCGTGCCGTCTTTCAGCGCATAGCTGACGTGGATGTTCTCGAGACGGATCAGAGGATCCTCACGTGGTGGCGGATCGAGAAGCGCGGGCGCTCTGGTAGTCAGGCTTCCCGGAACCATGGGTGTAGCTTCTTGTTCAGCAGTCTCATGGCCAGGTCGACCAGAAACAGAAGGAACGCAACCCAAAGGACGTAGGGAATGATGATATTCATTCCCATGTGGCGGCGCAGGAGTGCGATGCGGTAGGCGAGACCGTCGGTGGAAGCGATCATTTCGCCGGCGAATAGAAACAGCATCAGCGGCTTCAGGTTGAGGCGGATGCTGTTCAACACACGCGGCCAGATTTGTTTGAGGACCACGCGGTAGGCTACATCAAAGTCACTCGCGCCCAGGGTGAAGCCCTTGACCAATTGTTCTGGCGGGACACTCTTGGTGAGATTGAAGGTATCGAGGATGATGGTGGGCGTGACACCGATGACGATCAACATCACTTTGGAAAGCTCATCGATGCCGAATGCGATAAAGAGGATGGGCAGGACCGAGAGCGCGATGATCTTGTCGAAGAACAGAATGAACCGCAGAAAGAAGACGCCGAAGTAAGGAAAGATACCCATGTGCAGGCCCAGGAGCACGGCTGGAAACAATAGCGCGAGACCGTAGAAGAAGCGGCGGGAACTGGCGACGGTGTCGGTCCAGAGCATGCTCGTGCGGAAGCGCGCGAACGCCGATTGACTTTGCACGTCGGCGGAAGGCGCTTCATCGCCATCGGGACTCATGGCGGCCTGGTAAATGCCGGCGGCAAGCTGCGCGAGCGTGGGGACGACGCGGTCGTCGGGATTTTCCTTGTGACGTTTCTGCGCGGTGTAGAAATACAACACAATTCCCGTGGCGAACAGAAGCCAGGAGAGTGTCCAGCAAGCCGTGCGGCTGGGTTTCACGTTGATGCTGAGGAGGCTCATGGCGTTCAGAGCTTCCCCTGGCCGGCCATCTGCATGTAGGCGGTTTCGAAACGCAGCCGGACGCGATCGGGCTTGCCTTCGACAGAGGCATCGGGGTAGCGGATGGCAACGTCGTCGATGGATTTCGTATTCTCTCCGAGCAGCGCGTGATTGAAACAGAACTGCTTCACGAGCGTCATCTTCTGTTTCATTTCGGGCGACGTAGAAAGTTGAAGCGCCGCCTGCGGCGTGTAGAGCAGGTGCGTGGTGCTGAGCTGCTCCTTGTACGAGTCGAGCGTATCCTGAGATCCTTCAGCGATGGCGGCGAGCACTTTGTCGGTAGCGGGACCTTTACCGGACATGAGCGCCATGGTTTCATACCAGGCGCCCGCCAGTGCTTTCGCGAATTTCTGCCCGGAGCCGTCGGGGCGGTTCAGGACGTCGGTGCGCACCACGGTGAGATCGAGGATCTCGCCGGGGATTTGGGACGAGTTGAAGATATTGGTGATGCCGGGTTGTTTCGAGATCTGCGAAACGAGAGGTTTCCAGGTGACTACTGCTTCGTGCGACGTATCGCTCAGAAAGGCCGCGGCGATATCGGAATCCGACGTGTTCACGAGACGGACTTGCTTGATCTGCGATTCGAGGCCATTGAGGGCCATGCCGCGCTCGAACAGATATTGCGATACGGTCTTTTCGACCAGCAGCAGTTTCTTACCGGGAAGATCCTTCAGCTTGACGCCATTGCGCGTGAGCACGGCGTCATTCCCGTTGGAGTAATCGCCGACGATGATGGCGGTGGTATCGATTCCCGCGGCGGCCGGCATGTCGAGCGCCTCCATGTTGGTCATGGCGCAGGCTTCGATGTTTTTGGCGACGAAGGCGTCGAGCGAAGGAGCGTAGTCGAACCGTTGGACTTTTATGGTGATGCCGTACTTATCCGCCCACTTTTTCATGATTCCGGACTTGTTCATGTAGTAGTACGGATTCCAGCCGACGTAGACGGACCAGCCGACGGTAAAGGTGGGCTTATCGACAGCGGCGACAGATGGCAACGCGCAGGCGAAGCTGAGCAGGAGGATCGACCAATACACCTTAGCTGCGATTCGGAATTGCCTCATAGAATCGGTGAATTACGATCCGGCGATCCGGGCCGGTGCCATTTGAAGCACGATCGGGCAGCGTGGGCCGAAGGTTGACAGTAGTATAGCCCACCGGTGAGTCGAAAAATCACGGTGCGGACATAAACTTTTCCGATGGCGCGCATAAAACATTTTTGTGGCCAGACGAGTGAATTTGCCGTTTTCCGCGGGCTGGCTCCGCTAAAATGGGGGACCGAATCCACATGGCTTTCTATCACCGGCACGCACCCCGTCACCGCGAGCACACGCGCGCTCTGCCCGACTTCAAGGAATTGCAAGGCATGCAGGCGCTGCAAGAAGAGGCGGCGCTGCCCTCGATGCAGTGGAAAGAAGAGGTTCGGCGCGGCAAGGAGTTCGGCCTGGAGTGCGTTGACTCGATCCAGGACAAGAGCGAGATTAGTTGCTTTCAGCGCGGTGAGTTGCCGCACTGGAGTGGCATCAACACATTTCTGAAGACGCCCTATTTAGAGGACGTGCGCAAAGTGGGGGAGTACGATGTTGCCTTCGTGGGCGTGCCGTTCGATATCGCAACGACGTATCGCGCGGGGACGCGCTTCGGGCCACAGGGTATACGGCGGATCTCGTCACTCTACACGACTTACAATTTCGAGCTGGGCGTGGACCTGCGGGAGTCGCTCAAGATGTGCGACGTGGGCGACATTTTCTGTCCGGCGAACATCACGAAGAGCCACGACCAGATCTCGAAAGGTGTGGCGCATATTCTGTCGCAGGGTACGCTGCCCATGATTATGGGTGGCGACCACTCGATCGGCTATCCGTGTGTGCGAGGCGTGGCACAGTGCGTCGAGGGGAAGGTGGGCATCATCCACCTCGATCGCCACATCGACACGCAGGAAAAAGACATGGACGAGATCATGCACACCTGCCCCTGGTTCCATGCGACGAACATTCCCAATTGCCCGCCGACCAACCTCGTGCAGGTGGGGATTGGCGGTTGGCAGGTGCCGCGGCCGGGCGTGACCCAAGGGCGGAAGCGCGGGTCTACGGTTCTGACGATTCACGACATCGAGCGCATCGGGATCGAAAAGACGATTGAGATCGCGCTAGAAGTAGCGTGGAAGGGTGCGAGCGCAGTGTACCTTTCTTTCGATATCGATTCGGTGGACGCGGGGTTCGTGCCGGGAACGGGCTGGCCAGAGCCGGGCGGTTTTCTGCCGCGCGAGGCGCTGGCCATTTTGCACGGCGTGGCGAAGGAAGGCATAGTGGCGATGGAAGCGGTGGAGGTTGCTCCGCCCTATGACATTTCCGATATCACCGCGCTCTTGGCTGTCCGCGCCATCGTGGACGTGCTGGCAACCATGGTGAAGCACGACCGCGTGGGCGGCCGCTTGAAAGCCGCGTGACGGCGCCCGCCTTCGTACTCGCGAGCGAACTTCTGCCCCATCAACCGGACTGGAACCGTGCGCTGGCACAGGCGGAAGCGCTGGCGGAGCCCGCTGCACGCATCCTGGGCTTCACGCCGCGCGTGCGATTGGCATCGCTCGCCATGCATCCTGGGGAAAACGCCGGCGAGTGCGGGCTGGGTGCGGTGTTGGACGGCGAGGCCGCTGATGGCGCCTCTGAAGTTTTCGTACTGCCGGCATCGCTCGACTGGAGCGTGTGGCAGCGAGAGGCGCTCGGGCGAACCCTCGCGGAGTTCCGGCGGCGCGCCAGTGTGGCGCTGTTCCACGACGATGTTGATCCCTGCCATCCTCTGCTGGTGGAGTGCTTCGCAGAGACGATCGTGCACGCTCTCGCTGGGCTGGAAATTCCGCCGCAGCGCGTGGGCCTGCTGTTGGTGGCTAGTGGCCACGGCGATAGCGGCAGCCGGGCGCAATCTTACCGGCTGATGCGGCTTCTGTGGGAGCCGTTGAGCTTGGGCCGCGCCGACGTTGCTTTTCTGCGCCACGCGCAGACGTTTCTGAGCGCGGCACTCGAGCGTTGTGCGCGCGAGCCATTGCACTGGGTGTTGGTTCCGCAGTGCCAATGGCAAACCGAGCATACCGCTTACGCGCGGACCATTTTGGAGAATTTCCAACAGGCGCATCCGGAGGCCGCGGGCTGGCAACTAGCCGCACCGCCGGGCGATCACGCACTGCTCAACGCATGGCTCAGCCAGCGCATGGTCCGGATGTGGCATGAGAGACGGTCGCGGGAGGCGACTCGGATTCCGTCGCGAAAGTCAGATGGTGGCGAGTGCAGGCCGCAGGTCTGGTCCGGCGAACGCTGGGAGCCCGCGGATGGCGCTGTGCCAAGCGCGGGGCTGATTGCACAGGCGCGAAACCGTGATGCGTTGGCGACGGTCCTCGAGCGCGTGCTTCCGCGATCGGACAGGTATCTGGTGAAGGTCACGTGGCACGGGTATGCCACTGGCACTTACACGGACGCGGCCGCGCTTGACCTGCTGCTGGGTGCGCTGCCCGGGCGCGCGGTGATCCTCGAAGGCCATACCAGCAGCCGAAATCTGGGCGGCGCCGGCTTTGACTGGGAGACAGAAGCGCAGCAGCATCGGGCGTGGATCAAACAGCAGGAGGCCGAATACCTGCGGCGGACCGGCCTCGCCGAAGTGATGGCGCGGCATCGCGTTGAGTACGTAAACGTGACGGAGGCATATTGGGATGGTGCGTGTTCGCGGGTGAGTGCCGATGATCTGCGTCATCCGGAATTGGCTGATTTTGTTCCTGAGGCGTTGCTGGTCCTGCGCGGTGTGCCGTTCCTCAGCTTTGCGCGCTTCAAAGGGCCCACGCGCCTGGGCATTTCCAATCTGTTCGGTCTGATTCCAGCAACGCTGCGCAGTGCCTGGCACGGCGCCAACATCACCGATTTCGCAAGTGTCTGCTGCGATCTCGCGAAGCTCTATGGCAGCTTGTTTCCGATGTACGGGGTTGTGGAGGCGTTGCACTCCGCAGTGCGTTGGAACCGGCAGGGGCTGTACAGGAGCCGGTGGGGCAATTACGATTTGGTGCCCGCTGACGGCATTCTCACGGTCAGCCATGGCCTGGTGGGCGCAGACATACTGGCGAGCCGGCTCCAGGGTCAAGATGTCACGCGCAGCGCGTTCTTCGACCTGGTGAAGCACGAACTCGGTTGGCCGGAAACCGCGGCTGTGCAGACCCTTCCGCTCGAACTAGTGACCCGGTTTTCCTAGCCGCAGCACGAGACTGGCAGTTGAGCTTATGATCACGGTACAACCGACTGCGCGGCAGCGGAGTAAGCACTCTCGTTGCTACTCGCATCCACTGCCGTAACCGCGTAGTAATAAGTGCTGCTGGCCTGGGCTGTATTATCGGTATAAGTGGTTCCGGTGATCGGAGTTGCAGTCAGCTTTGTGAAGGGCCCGTCTAGCGCACTGGCCCGGTAGACATTGTAACCAGCCGCTGTGCTTGAGGTGCTAGCCGTCCAGCTCAAGCTTACGCTGCTTGACGTCACGCCGGGCCCAGTTACACACGGCTCACCCAAGGCGGCGTTGATGATCCTTTGAACCACCACGACATTGCAAACTCCAGGCCCATCGACATTCGCCGTGCAAGTTGACAAACCAAGAGCCATATCGGACCGCCACCTGCACATCTTGAATGTTCACGGTCCCATCGCCATTGATCTCACAAGGCTGCAAACCTCCCCCGACGGAACCAGTGCTCAACGCGGTCGGCGCCAACGATGCTGAGTGCAACAAGCCGAACACGCCGACGCCCGTGGTCGTCCCGACGTATACTTTGCCGTTGGCAATAGTCGGTGCAATGAATTTATTGCCGGTGCCAAACTGATCACGACTATTGGCCGCGCGTACGATCAATTACCGGCGTTGCGGTCATGCCAATCTCAGGCGTTACCTGGCCGCACGAACGCGGGTCGGACGTCGTTTCGCCGGACTGCAACAGGGAGACTTGCCAGATTTGTGCGCCGGTATCCGCGTCGAATCCGTAAGCACTATCGTGTTCCGTGACTACGATCAGAAGATTGTGAGTGCCCTGCCCTGAAATCGCCACGTTCGAAACGTACAAAGGTTGCGCATCCACCTTGCCGTCCACGGAGAGGGTGAAGAGCTTGCCGAACGAAGTGGAGTTCACGTTATTCGGTGCGAGTATGGTCTCGGTCAGGTTTTGACCGGTGCGCGCAATACCGTTGTGGTACGTGAGGACATCTTGTGACCTGGCGACCGGGATGTCTACTGACCATAAATAAGCCACTAACCAAGCCGCTTTAGCAAAGCGCGAACACAACAGCCTTTGAACCTCGGCTCGCATAATTACCTCCCCAGGATCTGGTGGCGCTACTCGCCACTACAGCAATTTGGCGCTTCCTCTAGGAGTGCCTGAATTTCCGCAAGAGAGCAAGGCTCCCATAGGTTAGAAAGGTATGGCTAAACACGGCGTCATAAGTAATTGCGCATAATGTCGGGATGTGCTCTCATGAAACTATGCGAGCGCTAACGATTGCCGACTCAGCAAACATCATTCTGGGATTGCAGGATGAGATACGCCGATC
>Ga0326728_10008264_pt1 | contig 25976 bp, 16 predicted proteins | sample MB3enrmetagenome_FD_207602 | JGI IMG/M metagenome (GOLD analysis project Ga0326728, IMG submission 207602) | Lab enriched peat soil microbial communities from McLean, Ithaca, NY, United States - MB31MN | ecosystem: Environmental > Terrestrial > Soil > Wetlands > Peat | place: USA: New York... | reverse complement strand
GATGGTCTTCCGCCATCAACATACCCGCGACGACAGCTACTTTCGAACCTGGTGGAACAATCTTCCCCAGCAACTCTCCTGCCACACACCCGCTTAGATAGGGATCCACATAGACTGCGCTGGAGCGTCGACTTTCTGAGGCATCCGTATCGACGCAAACGACGCGTATCCCCTTGCTTTCTGCCTCGTCGATCAATGGTTTCAATTTCTCTGGATTGCCGGCAGTGAGGATGATTCCGTCAACCCCGCTGGACATGAGTTCCTGGAAAACCTCGACATCACCCTCTCCAAGGCTTTGAATAGAGCGATTGACGAATTCAACACCCGTCCGCGAAGCACGCTCTTCTTCCTCTTGCACTCCGCCCCACAGCTGGTCATAAAAGAAGTGAATCTCGCGAGGAATACATACACCGATCCTGGCGGTTGCGCGGTGCACCGACAAGGCTCGGGCCGCCAGATTCGGTCTATATCCAATCTGCCGCGCTATCTCCAAAACGCGTTGTCGCGTTTCTTCGTTGATGCCGTCGCGTCCGTGTAAAGCCCGGTCGACTGTGCCCCTGGAGACCTGAGCAATGTCCGCGATGAGATGAACACCACGCCGTTCTTTTGCCATATTTGATATGTACGTTAACACAAAGGCAGACCTCAGTTACCGCGCCCCGGATTCCAACCGCCTTTGCAATCGAGAGAAACTGAACAACGGATACCGTGATGAAAAGCGACGGACGGGATTGGCCTGCTGGTCGTTAGTCGAATTCGCAACACAAGTTGAAGACCAGCCTATCGGCGCCACATTGACCGTACCAATGCCTCCGCATATAATCGGGTCACTTTTGCCTTGAGCCTGGTTTCCAAGCAGGAACCTCGGAAACTTGCCCGCAGGGAGGAAACGCAATGGACAAGGGTCTTCCCGTCAACACCGGGTTTGGCTGCTGCCGGGCCGCGGAAACCGTTCCTATGTTGGAAGGTTCCAGGCGCACATTTCTGCAAGCGGCGGGATTGCTGACTGCAGGGCTGTTGCTGCCCGAGTTGCGTGCGGAAGACAGCCGGATAGTGGCGGGCTCGGGGCACAAAGTCGTAGTGGCGATCGTGGGTGGCGTACGGCGCGCTGAGACTTTCTCGCCCGAAGGACTGCAGTACATTCCCCACCTTGCCTCCGACCTCATGCCCAACTCTGTGTTCTATCTGCATTGCCGCAATGAAGGGGTGACGGCACATTTCAACTCCATCTCGAGCATCCTCACTGGTAACTGGCAACGCCTGGACGATTGGGGCAACCAGGCCCCAGCGAGCCCCACTTTGTTTGAGCTATATCGCAAGAGACTCCGGGTCGATGGCGGAGACACATGGCTGGTAGCCAGCAATAAAGCGCTCACCAGCAAAATCGGCGCAAGTTCGATCTCAAGTTTTGGTCCGTCGTATGGAGCAAATGTTGTCTTTCCGAAACAGCTTATGATTGATGCGGTCATCAATGCCCTTCGGAACAAACGCACAGCGAACATGGCCGATCGGAACAAGGTCGAGGAAGAGTTCGAGAGTATTTTGGCAGGAAGCAACTATGAAGGGCTTGGCTGGAATGTTTTTGATTCGGCAGACAGTCTCGATCCCCGCGTGCGCGGAAGTATCGAAACTGCCATTGCAAACTTTGTTCACGGCGGGGGCCCCACCTCAGGGGACGAGCTCACATTCTTCATGACCCGTGAAATCATGCGCAAGTTCGCTCCCAGCCTGTTGGTGACGGTCTTCTCTGATGTTGAAGCGGCGCACTTTGGTTCCTACGCCATGCATCTTTCCGGGATCAGAACTGCGGACCGTCTAGCCTACGAACTTTGGCAAGAGGTGCAGGCCAATCCCGACTATCGAGACAAGACAACGCTAGTCATCTTGCCCGAATTCGGGCGCGACCCTGACGGCTCCTCGACCAACGGATTCTTCAATCACCGCGCCGACGACGATTCAACGCGGGATTCGTGGATGATGGCAATGGGTTCTGGCGTCAATCGACGTGGGGTTGTTGAGCGGCCGATCCGGCATATCGATCTTTGCCCCACCCTGGCTGGTTTGCTTGGTTGCCGTCCTCTCGATCTGCAGGGCGCAAGCCTGCCGGAGTTTCGTGGATGAAAGACAAAACCTTGTGTGGAGTGCCTTCACAAATGCTTTCCGTTTCTCTTGCCTGCGCCATGGTTGGATGTCCAATTGGACGCTGGCGCCTTTCAGGCGTGGGCGCGGACATGAGCAACAGCAACTGGCGATGCGGAGTCGAATAGTCAGCGAGGACTTATGGAAGCCGCAGCAAAATTGCCGAAGAATCTGCAGGACGCGATGCAGCGGGGCGTGCTCAGGCGACTTCCGCTGACCTTTCTCCCCTTCGCCAACCAGCAGCTGCGTGATTGGGAATATCTATTCCCCAACGAACGGCAGTCGAACGAGAGACTTCTCCTGTACGTGGATAGTCTGAGTCCGGAACAATCCGCTGCGCTCTTCAGCGAAGTTGTCCAAATTGAAAACAAGATGGGAATCCGCCAGTGGCAGTTCTCGACAGATGAGCAGACCATCCAGAATGCCTCTGAGCTCGCCCGTTCACCTTACTTCAAGGAGTGGCGCCAGGCAGTGCAGGCGGTCTTCGATGCCACCGACAAACACGTCCTGGAAACAGACGCCGCATTGCTTAAGCCACACAACCGCGTGATCGTGCTGGATATTCCGCGGAACCTTCCGGTGGAAGAGGCCGGGACATGGCGTCATTGGCATGGATTAGGCAGGCGGGTCAAGTTGGAGCCCCTCGTCTCCGGCGCTTCTCAGAGTTCTTTGGATAGCATTCTCGTCCGGTTGATTGGTTTTGCCGCATTGGCAGGTCAAGAACAAAAGTCTCTTCTGGCCTCCCCACAAGCATCGCCCGCAGATACATGGGTGATCGACGGAGCAAAAAGCCTGGTCGAGGCTTTCATGGCGCAAGAACCGTCTGGCCCTTCGAGGGCCGTGCTGCTTAGCTACGACCGGCTGGATGGGTATCGGGAAGATTTTTCCCGTGAAATGAACTCCATGCGCAAGAATCTGGCCAATGCAGATTCGGTTTTCGATGATTTGCGCAAGGTTGATGTCCTCCCATTTTGTCCTCCTGAGATAGCGTCGGACCCGGCGGTTCGGGAGTTCGTCCGTGCGCTCTTTTTAAGCGGAAACGGCGCCGTGATCTTTGGGAATTCGTTTGTGGAATGGGCGGCATCGGAAGCTGTTCGCCGGGCGCGGCCTCGTTTTCTGGCGGTCAGATTCGGTGTGCGCAGCAAGCCAAAGCCCTTCACGAGTGTCGCCGTCTTTGAGAATCCCGACCAGGTCAACCCGCTTCCTTCGGTCGACGATTTACCGGGTAGTGCAATGGACGCGCAGATTCTGGCGGCCTACATCTGGCTGTCCGCTCTCCGGTATCAAGAGTACCAGCGCTCCACCGTATGCATTTGTTTGGCGGAAAGCCTCTCTGAGGCTTACTTGGTCGCGCCTCCTGAATTCGCTTTTGGACAAGCATCTGAGCCGCTTCCGGTCAATTTGATGGCTGAATCGCTCCGAGCGTGGATTGCATAGCGCTGACAACGATCACGCATTGCAAGTTTTGCCAACCTTCGGCGTGTTGATTGATCAATGAGCTTTGTCCGCAGCCATTCCCGATCCTTCCGCACACGTCTTCGCCTGAAAATGTAAGGCTAAGACTTAGACGCCTCTGTACAACTGCCACAGGACGTTTGCCTTGCCGTGCGCGAGAACAGCGGTCCTATCTGTTCCAAAAGGCTGCAGCAGCTTTAGTAACGGGATGGATGAATCGAAACATGCAGTCCGGGCTCGAGCTTTTTGACGGCGGCAGCTATCCCGGAATGAAATCAGGTGCAGTCCGAGCTGCCTTTTCTGCTCGTGACAGACCTCAATCATTGATGCGTCAGTCTTCCTGGAGTGCGACTCCTAAGGCAGGCGTGGCCCCCTACTCTCGAATTCAGATTGAATGAGCGGATGAGCGACGACTGAGAGGCGACGGGAAAATGGAGATACTCTGTACCGGAACTTCCTGCAACTCTAAGCGACTTAGCGCGACAGGGAAGTTAAGCAACGGGTTCGCCTACCTGCGAGTCGTCCTCAGAAGCAGGGCAGCGGCTACTATTCACTCTGGCGGAGATTCCTGCGTATCTTCCTGCGCTATTGGCCAGAGCGACGCGAGTCAGCCGGAAATCTGGTGCATGTTCTGGTGCATGTTTGGTTTGGAATTTGGTGCTTTTCCGTGCGACATCTTGCAAGTCTGAATATCTTGTATCTTCTTTAAATAAATAGGTTATGCGACATTTTGCGACTTCATGCAACTTCTTGCAAAAGCACCAAAAGCTGATTCGTAATCAGCAGTTCATCGGTTCAAGTCCGATCTTCGGCTCCAGCCTTTTTCGCCGCTCATGGCGCAGCCCCCATAGACCAGGTATTTGCAGTTTGACTTGAAAAGACTGACGTTTCATTCAGTCCCATCGTGATCACGATAATTCTCAATCTGGTAAAACAGCTGATCGCGGAGTTCGTGGAGCTCTGCGAGCCGGGAAAGGCCGCGGGAGGGGTCCTGCGAGTGTGCAATGAGGATCTCATTGGCCAGCCCGTGAAGCTGGAGGTGCATCTGATGGATGGTCTGAATTGCAGACGGCAGGGTGGTGAGCGCGCGGCCCTCCTTGTCAAGCCAGGCGCTTAAGCGGCACTGGTAGGAATCGAGCGCGGGCGGCGAGTTGCGCTTGCCCTTGAGGAATGCTTCAAAGGCGGCAATCCAGGCGCGATGCTCCACGCCGGCGAAGAGCATCTGCCGGTTGATTGAGTTCATCGGCTTCACGTGCTTCCAGCGCGGATCAGAGTGCCATTGGGCGACCCAGCGCGGGAGTTCTTCGGCCGGCATGGGGTGTGCAATGCCGTAGCCCTGGGCAAATTCGCAGCCGAGCTGCAGCAGCACCAACCCTTGGTCAGTGGTTTCAACCCCTTCAGCGATCACGTTGATGCGAAAGGCCGAAGCCAGGCCAAGCACGCCCTCGAGGATGGTGAGGTTTTCAGGGTCGTCGAACATCTCGCGCACAAAGCTCTGATCGATCTTGAGCACGTCGACGGGCAGGCGTTTGAGATAGGCGAGCGAAGAGTACCCGGTGCCGAAGTCGTCGAGCGCCACCGAGACGCCGATCTTGTGGCAGGCATTGAGAACCAGCGAAGCCTGCAGCACGTCGCGCAGCGCGCTGGTTTCAATCACTTCAAGCTCGAGCTGGGCGGGCCTGACGCGGGGGTGCGCTGCGAGCAGAGCGCAGAGGCGATCGACAAAGTCAACCTGCTGCAACTGCATGGCGCTCACATTCACGCTAACCGGCAGCTCCAGGCCCTGGTTCTGCCAGGTTTCCATTTGCGAGAGCGCCGTTTCAATTACCCACTCGCCGATTTCGATGGCCAGGGGGTGGTCTTCAACGACGGGCAGGAAGGAGGCCGGCGCCATAAGTCCCCGCTCGGGATTCTGCCAGCGGATGAGGGCCTCGGCGCCGGTGACCTTGCCGGTGCGCATGTTTACCTTGGGCTGATAGTTGAGGACGAACTCGCAGGCAGCCAGCCCACGGCGTATCTGCTCGCGGCCCTCATGGCGGCCGCGGATGCTCTGGTCCTGGCTTGGATCGAATACACGGCAGCAGTTTCGGCCATCCAGCTTGGCCAAATACATGGCCTGGTCGGCCTGGCGCACCAGACCATCCTCATCGAGTTCCTCATCCTGGGGATAGAAGGTGACACCGATACTGGCTGAGACCTTCATGGACTGACCGTCGATGGTCACTTCTTCCTGAGCAGCAGCAAGAAGGCGCTCGAGCACCAGCACACTGGCATCGGGTTCGCCAAGGTCGAGCATGACGGCGATAAACTCGTCGCCGCCAAGACGGGCAAGCGTATCGCCCTCGCGCAGGGCGGCCCTGAATCGCATGGCAAGCGTGATGAGCAGCGTATCGCCGGCGGCGTGACCGTACTGGCTGTTGATAGCTTTGAACCCATCGATATCGAGATAGGCCACTGCGATCTTCTGCCCGCGCCGTCGCGCCTGGCTCATGGCCTGGCGCAGGCGGTCGGCAAGCAGGACGCGATTGGGCAAGCCGGTGAGGCTGTCGTAATGGGTCATGCGCTCAAGCTGGAGCTCGTGCTCCTTGAGCGCGGTAATGTCACTGAAGAGGGCAACGTACTGAAGGACATTTCCGCCGGCATCGCGTATGGCGTTGATGGTGAGGTGCTCGGCATAGATATTGCCGCTCTTGGCGCGATTCCAAATCTCGCCCGACCAATGGCCTTCTTCGCGCAGCGAGTTCCACATGCGCTCGTAAAAATCCCGGCCCTGCAAACCCGACTTGAGGACGCGCGGATTCCGTCCAAGCACCTCATCGCGCGAGTAGCCGGTGATGCGCGTGAAAGCATTGTTCACTTCAAGTATGGTTCCCGCGGCATCAGTAATGGTGATGCCTTCGCGCGCATGAGTAAAAACCGATGCGGCGAGGCGGAGCCGTTCGGCAGTCTCGGTCTGCTCGGTAACGTCGTCGACAAAGATGATGACTCCACCGACGGAGCCATCGTCTTCGCGCCACGGAATTAGCTCCCGTCGGAGCCACTGGCGCCTGCCGTCGGTCAGCTCGAGAAGGTCCGCTTCATCGCGTATGGTTTTGCCGGCAAGCGCGCGGCGGTGGGTGGCCTTCCAACGCTCGGATATAGTGGGAAACACGTCATAGTGGCTGCGGCCAATGACCTCAACTTCGGTCAGCGCGTACATATCGAGCCAGCGGCGGCTCACGGCCAGGTAACGCATCTCGCAGTCAAACATGGCCAGTGCCGCGGGGGCATGCTCGATGAAGAGATGCAGCAGCGCTTCGCTCTCGCGGACCCGGCGCTCGATCTCGAAATTCCGGGTGATGTCGGGGGCGATTCCGAAGATTCCGATCACATCGCCGTCGGGACCATTGATGGGATATTTACGGTTGTCGATCCAATACTGCATGCCTTCCTGATCGGAAAGCTGCTGGATGAGATTGGTGCGCCGGCCCTCGGCAAATGCTCGCTCCTCAAGCGCGTAGTCGAGATCGGCAATTGCTTCAGGGCGGACGTCGTAGTCGGTCTTGCCGGCCAGATCGCCGGGATCTTCGACAGACTCAGTGAATTTCGCAAGCTGTTTGCTGGCGGCGAGAATGACGTGATTGCGGTTCTTGATATAGAGGTAGTCGTTGGTATGGGTAATGAGAGTCTGGAAGCTGGAGAGAAGGATGGCGTCGCCGGGAGTGGCGATGTTTCGAACGTCTGCAAGTTCGAGATGGACGGTAACGCAACCCGGCGACGGCGCGGGCTCTTTGAAATAGCTGCCGCGGAAGATCCGGAAACGGCCATCGGCGTGGCGAAGGCGAATGAGGAAGTCGCCTGAAGACGACTTGATTTGAATGGAAAACAAGGTCGCGGCGATATCGGAATCGCCCGGATGCACGAGGTGATTGAAACTCACCTTTGAGGTAAGGAAATCCTCGCGTGGGAATCCGAGAGGAGCGGGGACCTCATCGCTAACGGATTGCACCGAAATTGAACCGTCTGATCCAATCAAAAGAGCAAGGTGAACGTAGAGCCCGGCCATGCTCCGACCTCGTGCGCGGTCTTTCGCCACAGGCAAGAAATATAGCACTAATATGGTTGCAAAGTACACGGGCACTCTCCATGCTTTCTTCTGTTCCTTCGCGGAGGGCGAAAGGCATAGAAGAGCGAGCGAGTGCGCCGTCCAAGCGAGGCGGTGTGCGTTCAAGGTGCACAGGGAACCAAATACGGCACGGGTTATCCACCAATTTTTTCAATTCAACGGTAGTAAGAGTCCGCTTATCCACGCATACTCTTGGCATAATCGCAAGTAGAGCGGTCCCTCGCTGAAACAGGAGCACTGCCAAGTGAGTAGCTATAACCGCCAGGATGTTCTGCGAATCCTCCAGATCAGTTCCCGCCAGTTGCAGGGCTGGGAGCGAGCTGGATTGATCCTTCCCAAAGAGACCTACACATTCCAGGACCTGGGCGAGTTGCGGACGCTTCGCGTGCTGCGCGAGGAAGACGTACCTGCCGCGTCGATCCGGGAGTCGATCACGGCGATGAAGGCCGTGGCGGGGATGGAGAATCCGCTGCTGGAGGCCTGCGTGGTGCGCACCGGCTCGCGGCTGGCCTTCAGGCACGGCGGCGAGATGGTAGACCCGATCCGGCGCCAGCTGTTGTTTGATTTTGAGCGCGTGGAGAGCGGGGAGCGGAGATCGGCGGCGGCTGAACTGGCGCCGCTGCGGCCGCCGGCGCACGGGCTGAACGAGCAATTCATGGCCGCGGTCCAGGCCGAAGAAGCCGGGCAAAAGCAGCGCGCCATCGAGCTCTATGAACAGATTCTTGCCATCGATCCCCGCTATGCGGCCGCGTGCATCAACCTGGGGACGGTGTATTTTCACTTGCGGCAGTACGGGCGGGCCGAAGAGTTTTACCGGCGCGCAACCGAGATCGATCCGAACTACGTGCTGGCCTTCTTCGACCTGGGCAACGTGCTCGACGAACTGGAACGGTTCGAAGAATCGATCGCCGCATACAAGTACGCGGTAACGCTGTCTCCGCGCTACGCCGACGCCCACTACAACCTGGCGCTGGCCTACGAGCGAAGCGGTGAAGTACGCTGCGCGCTGCGCCACTGGCAGGCATATGTCAAGCTCGACAACCGCGGACCGTGGGCCGACCACGCGCGCGGGCAGATCCGCAAGCTGCTGGACCGCGAGAAGCTGCAGATCGCGTACCGAGCCGAGAAGTTCATGCCGCCGCGCAAGGGGATGGCGGTGCTGGCGCTGGTGTAAAAGGCAGGGACTAGGGACTAGGGATGCAGCAGGCCGCTAGCTCACCGGGTCTTTCTGCCGCGTGTTCTTGACAGCCGAGAGAATTCCAATCCCGATCATCACGATCGCGCCCACGACAATCCAGTGCGTGGGTATACGCATCAGGTGCGCCCCATACGCAAGACCGGCAATCAGAATCGCGAATCCGCCTGCATAAATTCCAAACGACATTAGAACTCCTCAGCGCACAAATCGGCACACTGAATCACTCTCGCACCTGCAAGCAGCAAGAATATGAGCAATTGAGACCGGTGAGTCATATTAGGCAAAAAAACAGAGTCAGGAACGCCCTCGAAAGCTCCTCTGCCACGGAACATCTCATGGCTACAAGCTAATCGCTAATGGCTGCCTTTAGACTTTCTGCGTCCTCTGCACCGCGCGCACCCCGTTGACGCGGCGCAACCCGAGGACGATGCGATTCAAGTGGCGCAGGTCCTCGGCGTCGACCACAAACTCAATCATCGCCTCGCCTTCGTCGTCGCGCTTGATGTCGACGCTGCGGATATTGGTGTTCTCGTCGGAGATGACGGCGGTGAGCTCTTTCAACATGCCGGTGCGGTCGTCGCAGTAGATGGTGATCTTGACCGGGTAGCGCTGGGTGGTTGCGCCGGAGGTCTCGGCGCCGGCACGCGACCACTCGACGTTGATGCGGCGGTCAGACTCGTAGAGCAGGTTCTGCACGTTTGGGCAACTGCGCGCATGCACGGCCACGCCTTTGCCGCGAGTGACGTAGCCTACAATCTCTTCGCCGCGGATGGGGTTGCAACATCGCGCGCGGTAAACCAGCAGATCGTTCTGGCCCTCGACTTCAAGTGAATCGGAGCCGGTGAGATGCAGCTTGCGCACCGCATCGCTCATGCCGCCCTCGCCGGGCTTGGCCTCGGGCGCCGGTTCCTGCTCAGCCTGGCTGGCGTAACCGGGCGATAGCTTGTTCAGGATCTGATGCGCGGTGTGCTTGCCCTGGCCGAGGGTGGCGAGCAGATCGGCTGCGGTAGCCACCCCATACTCGCCGGCGATGCGGCCCAGATCCTGGTCACCGATCTGCGCCATCGGCACCTTGAACCGGCGGGCCTCGCGCTCAAGCAGCTTGCGGCCGATCTCCACGGCGCGGCGGCGCTGATCTTCATTGAGCCAGTGCTTGATCTTGTTGCGGGCGCGGGGACTCTTGACGAAGGTGAGCCAGTCGCGGCTGGGCTTGTGGTCTTTTTGCGTGACGATCTCGACGATGTCGCCGGTGCGGAGCTTGGTGCGCAGCGGCACCATGCGGCCATTCACCTTGGCGCCCACGCAGGTGTGGCCCACCTCGGTGTGGATGGTGTAAGCGAAGTCGATGGGCGTGCCGCCGGCCGGGACAACAACCACTTTCCCCTTGGGAGTGAAGGTGTAGACCTCGTCGGGATAGAGGTCCATCTTCAGGCTGGAGAGGAACTCGTTGGGATCGGTCATCTCCTTCTGCCACTCGACGAGCTGGCGAATCCAGTTCAGGCGCTCTTCGTCGCGCGAGGTCACCACGCCTTCGCCGGCTTTGTACTTCCAATGCGCGGCAATGCCCTCTTCGGCGATGCGGTGCATCTCCTCGGTGCGGATCTGGACCTCGAACTGATGGCCGCCCTCACCCATTACCGTGGTGTGCAGCGATTGGTAGCGGTTGGCGCGGGGAATGGCAATGAAGTCCTTGATGCGGCCGGGAACGGGGCGCCAGAGCGTGTGAATGAGGCCGAAGACCGCGTAGCAGGAGGCAACATCCTGGGTGATGACGCGAATGGCGAGCAGATCGTAGACCTGCTCGAAGCTGATTTTGGTGCGCTCGATCTTCTGGTAGATGGAGTAAAGGCGCTTGATGCGCCACTCAACGCGGGCCTGGATGCCGTTATCGCGGAGCTGCTCGACAAGAGTGTCGTCAACGTTGCGGAGGAATTGCTCGCCTTCAATGCGGCGGGCCTCGACGGCGGCGGCAACGCGCTCGTAGCTCACCGGATCGGTGTAGCGGAAAGCCAGGTCCTCAAGCTCGCCGCGCACTTTGCCCATGCCCAAGCGATGCGCGAGCGGGGCGTAGATCTCGAGGGTCTCGCGGGCGATGGCCTCCTGGCGGTCGGGCTTGAGGTGCACCAGCGTGCGCATGTTGTGCAGGCGGTCGGCCAGCTTGATCAGCACCACGCGCACATCCGAGACCATGGCCAGCAGCATCTTGCGGACATTTTCGGCCTGGCGGTCTTCGCGATTTGCAAACTGAATCTTGTCGATCTTGGTAACGCCTTCAACGATATGCGCCACCTGGTCGCCGAAGCCGACGGCGATCTCCTCGCTGGTGGCCGGCGTGTCTTCCACAGCGTCATGAAGCAGGGCCGCGGAGATGGCCGTCGAGTCCAGCTTCATCTCGGCAAGGACCTCGGCAACTTCGAGGGGATGGATGATGTATGGCTCGCCTGAGGCGCGCATCTGCCCCTTGTGATGCTGAACGCAGAACTCCCAGGCTTTGCGGATGAGCGCGGTGTCGTCGTTGGGGCGATTGGTGTGAACCTGGCGCAGAAGAGCCTCAAACCGCTCGCTTACCGAGGCGGTGGAAGGCAGGGTCTTTGGGAGAGGCTCGGTTGCGGGTTTGGATGCGGGCTTCAGGGCAGATTGAGTGGCGGGCTCGACGGAGGCTTCGATGGCGGAGCCCGCAGTCGCACCCTCAATCTCATCCGCCACGGGCGGGACCGGCTGGGAAACGTCGGCGAGGATAGTCTGCCTGGCAGTCGCCATGCTTCATTATAGGCCGCATAGGTTTTTGTGACTCTAACAAGGAGGGCTTTGAGGGCATTGCGAAGGCAGGATTTGCGGCCGGGCCGGGCCGGAAAACTGAGGAAAATGCCCTCTATTTGCAGCAATTTGCGCAGATTCGCCCCTGATTCCCACACGCGTTTCTCTCCATCGTTTCGGCATTGCCGGCGCTCCCGGGCACCCAGCGATGTGTCGTGCATCACTTCCCGTCCTGTGGAAAAAGGCGCGTAATGCTCAATTGCGGCAGTTCTCCAATTCGGGCGGGTTAGACGGCCGTTGATTACGGCCCGTTTTTTTCGGCACGCCGCGTGAAGCATTTGTCGCGTGTTTCGCCATTGGGAGGATTGCCGCAGGGTAGAGGCCCGGATCGGAGGATCTTATGTTGAAAAGCCTCTCATTCATCGCCCTGGCCGGAGCATTGGCGATTTCGGCCGGATATGCGGATCAAAACAACGCCAAGGTGGTTATCGCGGTCCAAAAGACCGGTCCCGTAAACGGGAGACAGATGTATACGAGCTATTGCGCCCCATGCCACGGCATGGATGCGCGCGGCAGCGGTCCGGTAACGCCTGCGCTCAAGCAGAAACCGGCCGACCTTACGGCACTTGCCAGGAACAACGGCGGCAAGTACCCGTCGAGCCACATTGCCACGGTGCTGGAGTACGGCACCGAACTGCCCGCGCATGGAAATGCGCAGATGCCGGTGTGGGGCCCGGTGCTTGGTAGAATGGACCAGCAGCATCCTGACCAGAGATTGCTCAGAATCAACAACTTGAGCCAGTATCTGCGTTCCATCCAGACGAGGTGACCCGGGGCCTGACGCTCCCGGCCCTCTCGGGTGGTGAGGCGCGAAAGGGAGCGGATGGCCAGGACGAACGAACCGCATAAGGGCAAGCCGGGGGCAAAACCTCCGCGATCTGCCGTCGCGTTTGGCGAGAGACCGCACAAGCCGGCTCCTGAGGGGATGGCTCGCCCGGCAGTCGCAATACTTCATAAATAAAAGTCCGCTTGTGTTCGGCCTCCAGCGGTTCCTTGTTCGGGCATGGAGCGCGGTTCATCTGGGATATCCCGCGGCAGATTACTGTTTCCCAATCCAGTGCAGCCGATCCGAACCGTCGATCCCGGGCGACACATATGTAACTGGAACTGCCATTGGATGTGTCTGAAGTCACATCGTGCCGACCAACAATGGGGGTATTTATTAACACAACGTTAACGTGGCGTTAATACTACGTTCACATTGCTTTGAAGTTGAAATGGAGGAAAATACAATGAAATGCCCCATTTTGGCTACATTGGCTGTGACAATCGCCGTCGCCGCAGGATATGCGGATCAGTCGGCAAAGACGGTCGTCGTTACCGTCAACAGGACCCCGGCGAGCAGCGGTAAGTTGATGTACGCGAGTTATTGCGCCTCATGCCACGGCGTGTACGGCAAGGGCAACGGCCCGACGGCTCAGGCGTTGAGAAATCGGCCCCCAGACTTGACGGCATTGAGCAGAGACAATGGAGGGAGATTTCCCCTGGGACACGTGAAGGCGGTGCTCGAATTCGGTGCGGCGAGCGCGGCGCACGGAACCGTTCAGATGCCGGTATGGGGTCCGATCCTTCGCGGGATAGATACGGCCTATCCAGGCCAGAACATGGGAGCGCTCCGGATCATCAACCTGAGCGGGTACCTCGAGTCGATTCAGGAGAAGTAACGGCGCCTTTTGCTCCCGGCGCAGGCCGCACAACGACCGCAGGGTAGCTGTGCCCGGAGTCCATACATATCCGTCCATGCCGAGCGGGCCGAGTGGCGTTTCCCTTATTCGGGATCCCCACGGATAGGTCTGCGCCCGTGGGGTCGAAATAAACGTCACCCTTCAGAGAGCCAAAAAGGCACATGGACTAGTAGGCTTAAGAGAGCAAATGGCAAAACCGCGTAAGACGCACGGGCGTATCGTTGACTTGGCGGCCGGTGAAATGGCCGCCGTATCTGGCTCGGTTCGCAGACCGCGGCCCTCCGCGACGATAACTGCACAGCCGGCGACGCAGCCGCTCGCAGTACCGGGTGCAATCGTGTCGCGGCGCGCGGCCGACCGGCTGCGCGGCGGGCACGTGTGGGTCTACGCCTCAGAGGTTGAGTCGGTGGAGTTGGGCGAGGGTAATGAGCCCTCGCTTTTGCCGGTCGCCGACAATCGCGGACTGCTGCTGGGCACGGCGCTTTACAGCCCGGCTTCGCAGATTGCTTTGCGGATAGTTTCGCGCGAGGCGATTGACGAGCCGCAGTGGCTCGAACTGCTGGCTGCGCGGCTGCGTGCGGCGATCGCACGGCGGTTGCCAATGCTTTATCACCGTCAAGGCAAGAGCGACTCCTGCCGATTGTGCTTCAGCGAAGCCGACGAACTTCCGGGGCTGGTGATCGACAAGTATGCCGATCTTGCCGTGCTGCAATTGCTGAACAAAGGACTGGACAGTGGAGCGGTGCGCAAGACTGTGGTTCGCGTGCTGCGCGAGGAGCTGGACGCAAAGAGCGGCGTTGTGAAAGAAACGGGCGGGCTTGAGGCTATTTGGGAGCGGCCCGATCCGCGCATCCGCGAGCTCGAGGGACTGCCTGCACCGGCCGCCGGGCCTTTGTGGGCGGCCGATCGAAAGTCACCGATGACCGAAACGCAGTTCCTGATCAACGGGCTCAAGTTTTTCTACGATGCCAACGCCGGGCAAAAGACCGGCGCATTTCTCGACCAGCGAATGAACTACACGGCCGCGACCGAGTGGGCCGAGCGGCTGGGCGCGACTGGCCGAGCGCTAGACGTCTGCTGCTACCAGGGCGGGTTCGCGCTGCACCTCGCGCGGGTGAGTAAAGCGGTCACGGGCATTGATGCGTCGCATTCGTCTCTTGAAGTAGCAGAGCGGAATCTTGAGGCTAACCGCGCGCAGATCGGCGCAGAGGTCGACTGGATCGAGGCCGACGCATTTGAGATTCTGCGCGACTGGTCGAACGCAGGTGAGCAGTTCAACACGATCGTGCTCGACCCGCCGGCGTTTGCAAAGTCGAAGCGTGCGGTTGAAGGCGCGTTGCGCGGATACAAAGAGCTGAATTTGCGCGCGCTCAAGATGCTGCGGCCGGGAGGGCTGCTGGTGACCTGCTCGTGCTCGCATCATGTGAGCTGGACCGACCTCGAAGGCGCCGTTGCAGCAGCGGCTGCGGATGCGGGCGCACGCGTAAGGCTGCTCGAGCGGCGCGGCGCCGCGCCGGACCATCCGGTGGTGCTGAACCTACCGGAGACCGAGTATCTGAAGTGCCTGGTGGTGACGAGGGACTAAAGGGCTCACAGCTGCACGGCTTTGGACCGCCGCTACACAGCCACTGCACAGCCCCTGCACAGTTGGAACTGTGCAGTTTTTGCATGTCAACTTGTTGATTTAATTGGGGCGGCTTACAGCTGCACAGTTTCTGCGTGCTTTTTAAGAAAACGCGACAGGGTGCGAAAGATGGAGCGGGGCTGAGGGGCGGATTCCGATGCTCTTCGGGCGGCAGCTTTATCAGAGATTTCAGGAGCGGCCTGCATCCTGGCAGCCCGGTCTTTGACGCGGGCCTGGTGCCTGACGCGGTTAATCAGCAGCCCCGTGTCCCCATCGGAGGTCGTGGCGGGAAGCTTCGCCATGAGTATCTCGACAGCCGCGGATATGGAGGTTCCGTGTTCGGCCGCCCAGTTGCGGGCGTCTGCGTAGGTTTTGTCGCTGACAGATACGGTGATGTTCCTCATGTTTCCGGCCTCAATTCTTTCTATTAAGAATTGTGCGCCGGAAGGGGGAAATTACCTGCAAAACGGTGGACGGTGGGCGGTGGGCTGTGGACGGTGGACGGTGGGCGGTGGGCGGTGGTGGGGGACACAAGGGAGCAGGGAATAGGGAATAGGGAACAGGGAATAGGCAGTAGGCGATAGGGACTAAGGGAGGTCAGTAACGAGCGGCGCGCAGGCGGCCGCGTGCGGAAGGGGGGCCAAGAAACGCGTTTCCAAGGATCAATTCCTGCTTCGGAGCAAGAGGCAGGTGCAATGAGTGAGTTGGGCTATTGTCGTCAACGGAGAATCATCAGCGACGGATCGGCGGACGCTGGCCGACTTCAGGAGAGCGATCCCTGGCGACCGAGGCGTTGTTGCTTTCCCAGGTCTCAAAATCGAGATCTAGGGCACCTCATGATGTGGATCGATCAGCATTTTCAAGACCTGGGCCACCCGCCAACTCCTTCCCTAGAGTCGCGCATCGAGGATTCCTGAAGAGAAGGGCGTTTCCGGGTACTAATCCGATAAAAGACCCCGGAAACTGTGCTGGATGAGTGATTTGGCCTGTTACCGCCAGTCAAAAATTGAGCTTGGTTGTAGTGACTCGAATGCGAGGGTGCCGATCAAGGTCCCGGCCTGTGATTAGAGCCTGATATTAACTTTGAGGAGCAGCACGTGTCGCCCGAATGCTCAAAACCCGCGCAAAATGCACTATCTTCGCGATCTGATGGGGAATGCATTTACGGTCTTCCTCTGAATTCCAGTCATCTCGAAAAATACGCGATGATTCCATTGGGTTTACGGGCGCGAAGTTAATAACAGGCTCTACTGAAGTTTCGAGTATTCTGCCCGGGCCTGTTTCAGGATGGGGATGTCCTGGTCAGCGTCCTTCCACACGGTAAAGAAATCCTGATAGGCAGCACGGGATTTGTCGATGTTGCCCTGCAGCGCACACGCCCTTGCGAGTCCGAGATGGGCCAGCGTAGAGAGCGGGTTGTTCGCGACCATGGAGGGGTGGTCGAGGAATTTCTGAAACTCCGCTGCCGCTGCCCACGACTGCCAACTCCGCTACTCTCAAAAGTTCTCGATCATCCAGACGTTGCTATCGGTTGTCCAGCCCGCCACCGCCAAATGCCGCCGGTCGGGAGACTGTATTCCTTTGGTGCCCATGAAATTGAGTTTTTGATGCCATAGCGCATTGGCTTCTCCTCTAAGATCAACGCGAAGCAGGGTGGAATCCTGGGGCGTCTGGCTGGAAACAAACAGAGCGTTTCCGTCGGCAGACCAATCGACATAGCCAAAGCTGTTCCCTCCCCTTACTGCTAAATCGGTTGTCACCCCACTCTTTAGGGATAACAGTCGAATGCGCCCTTCGCGCGTCATGACGACTTGCGAGCCATCCGGGGAAAGGTCCCAAGGCACTTGCTCACTCGGACGGTCTAACATAGAGGGCTCCATTTCCATGGTGGCAAGTGCACGCCCTCGGCCCTTGATGGGATCGAAAGAAGTAAACACAAGATGACCTTGCTGTTGCTCGTCAAAGACACAGAGGTTGGCAGGGGCATGTGTACAGTGGATGTCCGTCGTACCTAATGCAGTCAGAACCAATTGCGGGGGTCCACCAGATACAGGGACCCGCATGATTCGTACTGGAACCGAACCACCGGGAAATCGGGCTTCAGGAAGAGCCATGTACAAAATCCAGTGACCGTCAGGACTGAAACTGGAATACCACTTCGGTTCGGGTCCGAGAGGGAGCAATTCGGCGGTGTCATCTTTGTCCAACGTCTGCTTGAAGAGGTCCCAGCTTCCATCGCGGTCCGACCAAAACACGACGGCCCGGCTATCCGGCGTCCACCGCTCAGGCCACTCGAAATGTTCGTCGAACGTGAGGCGGCGTGTGTTAATTAGATGTGTTTCCTTTGCATCCAACTCTCCAACATACACATGGGCCTTCGCGGTGAGCCTAAGAAACTCCATCTGCTTTCCGTCTGCCGTGACCGTGAACCCGGAGAAGGAGAACCCCGGCCAGTTTGTTAGTTGCCGGGGTTGGCCCGTGGGTTCGCCTGTTTGAGTGATCGTCCTCACTTCCCAAAGATTTGAGTCATCGCCAGTCATCACCGATTGCCGCAGGGAGTAGACGATACGTCCATCCGGCAACCAACAAAACCCCTGCAATTTTGGGCTTGATAGAATCCGAGTGGGAGGGCCGCCTTTTAGGCTCACACTCTCGATGGCGCTCACGTAGATTCCGGTACCGGCGAGTCCTTTCGAGTACGCGAGACGTTGCCCGTTCGGAGCCCAGGCCACTTCGTTAAATTCTTCACCAGGTTGTGCGGCCATGATACGCCGCTGATCATCTCCATCCGCGGTGCTCAACCAAATCCCCTTCGCCGAGCCTGAATCGTAATCGCCTAGAAAGGCGATCTGAGAACCGTCAGGGGAAAAGGACGCAGCGGCGGCACCTTCCCGCAGCTTACGTGCTGCCCCGCCTAGTATGGATACGGCCCAAAGGCTGGGGGCCTCGCCGGGGTGTGTAACAGTAGTGATAAGAACCTTGCTCCCATCGGGAAACCACGAAAGGGGAGCACCCAAGGTCGCCGGAGCGCCTGAAAAGACGCTGACGACTGCGAGCCCTGAAGGAAGAGGCAGCTGCTTCGTCTCGCCCGTGCTAATTAACTGCAGGTGAAAGCCATTTGCGTCGCTGTATGCCAGGAATTTGCCATCCGGCGAAATAGCAGCGGCTAGAACCGGGTTATCTGGAGAATTAGCAGTCAGTTGTCGCTGGACCAATTCCTTCTGCGATTGAGTCCGGTTAGAAAGCAACCACCAGAGGCCTAGCGCCAGCAGAATCAGCACTGCGCTGCTAATCAACACCCGCGGCCACCATCGCAATGGTCCTGTTCTCGCGCTGATGCTGCCAGCCCGCGCCACGGCAGTACCTCCGCGGCTCCAGGCAGTGTCTCTTTTTTGCCGTTCCAGGTCGGCCCGCATCTCCGCCGCGCTTTGGTAGCGAAGGTTCCGATCTTTCTCCAGAGCCTTCGTGATAATCTCCTCAAGCCTGGGAGAAAGGTCGGGATTCAGCCGCACCGGCGGGGTAGGCGCGCGGTTGAGAATGGCGTCGAACATGAGCCCCGTCGTCTCGGCGGAAAACGGCAGCCGGCCGGTGACCATCTGATAGAGAACCACGCCGAACGAAAACAGGTCGCTGCGCGCGTCGGCCTCCTTGCCGCGCACCTGCTCCGGCGACATGTACGCCACGGTCCCCATCGCGGAGCCCGGGCTGGTCAGATGCGCTTCGCTCACCGCCGCAGTCGTATCACCCTGAACTTTTCGATGGATAACCTTCGCCAGACCGAAATCCAGAACCTTAATATGGCCCCGACTGATGACGAAAATGTTGGCCGGCTTGATATCGCGATGGATCACGCCGGCGGTATGGGCGGTATCGAGGGCGTCGGCGATTTCAATCGCCAAGGTAAGCGCAGTCTCGAGTTCCAGCGGCTGGTGCGCCATCCAGTCGCGCAGGTTCATCCCGTCGAGGAACTCCATGGCGATGAAAACCTGGCCATCCTGCTCGCCGATCTCGTAAATGGTGCAGATGTTGGGATGGTTGAGCACCGCCAGGGCGCGCGCTTCGCGCTTGAAACGCGCCACGCGTTCAGCGTCGCCGGACGGGTCTTCACGCAGCACTTTGATGGCCACGTCGCGGCGCAGGTCTGTGTCCACGGCGCGATACACCGCTCCCATGCCGCCCACACCCAGCGGCTCCTCAATCGTGTAGCGGCCGAGCCGCGTCCCCTTGGGCAGTCCCTGCGCAGCCGCGCCATCGGCAGAGTCATCGCCGGACGCAAAGGGCGACTCGGACATGAACCCCTTCAGCCGGTCGTTCTCCGCAAGCAACTCCTCCACCATCTTGCGCAGGGCAGGCTGCCCCTGGCACTTGCGATTCAGAAACGTGGACCGCTGATCCGGCGGCAGATCGAGAGCTTCGCCGAATAGCCGCTCCGCTGCCTGATTTTGATTTTCTGACGGGCTTGTCATGGGGAATCTTTCGATGAAGCCCTTAAGAGGCTTTCAGGGTACCATGACCCGGGTGAGGGAAGCGATGGAATCGGTTCCCGGCGAAGTTACCCAGCTCCTCAAAGCAATGCACGCCGGCGCCCCCGGAGCCGCCGGCCGCCTGCTTCCACTCGTATACTCCGAGCTCCGCCGTCTCGCCCAGGCTTACATGCGCTGGCGGGCGGCCCGTATCTTAGGGATCTCGCTCAGCCGCGATCTGAGGGTGCCCCAGGTCTCGCTTTTGAGACCTGGCATCGAACGAACCCCTCCAAGACTCGGATTACTCCCGAGAAACGCCCATGCCGCCAGCGATCATTCTCCACTCACGCATCATCGCCGAGGTGCTCGTTGAGCCAGGATTTGTAAACGGGGGCCGGCCCGGGTTCAGGAGTGTCGGTGGCTGGAAAAAGGAGGCCGGCGGGATTGGAGAGTGACTTGGCGCGGGGCGCGAATGAGTTCTTGCGTGATACGAATTCCGCGCCTAAAGGCGAGACAGCAGGGCGGTCTTTTCAGTGGCATGAATGCCCCTGCTCCCTCCGAGTTGGCGCTCCGCTGGCAAATATCCGCGGCAGCCAGCCGAACTTTGTGGGGCGATCAGGCGCAGGATGCTTTTCGCTCGATGACGCCGCGGCGCGGAGTTGCGCAAGTGCTTCCTTCACCTGACCGCGCAGTGCTTCCGCCTCGAATGTGCAGGAGCGCAGATAGGCGGAGATGGTCATTCCAGCTTCGGCGGCGCGCTGTCTGAGCTGTGCGCACTCTGCCTGGCTCATGCGAATGGTGATGCTGGCCGACTTGAGATCGCCGGGCCCAATTGCGGACGTTGGTGAGGGCGGTTGCGACTGGCGTGCGGCGGTTGGGAGCAAACTGCCTGAGGCAGGAGAGACGCGTTCGGGGACATCGGCCGAGGAGGACTGCGTGAGCGGCTCAGGCGCCGGCTTGTAGCGCGAATGCGCCTTGAGCGCGCTTTCGTAACTCAAAGTGGCCACGTCGTCGGCGAGTGCATCGTCATTCCAGGAATTAACACGCGATGAAGGCACCGGCGAAGTGAGCGCGGAGAGGAAGCCGGCGAAGCTCGAAGGCGCGGGCGAGGAAGCGGCTGAGGCCGCCGACTGCGATGGGCTCTGCATGGAAACGAGGGTAGCGGGCAGGAGGCGGAGACATGAGGGAATTCTGCGCGGAGCACGCAGCGTGAATCTCAAATGGGGAACGATGGAAAGAAGGCTCCCGAATCGGAACCTTTCCGCGTTGCAAAATCGGGTGATTCACATCTGCATCTTCCGCCCGCTCAAGCGGGCTGTGCCTGTTGACTCGGCCGCGTTCCCCAGGCTCGCGCCTGGGGCTACCATCTTCCGCCCGCTTCGCGGGCACGGGCCGGCAGAAGCGTTTCTTAATCGAACTGCGGATTCCACGTTCCCCAGGCTCACGCCTGGGGCTACCGTCTGACGCCCGCTTCGCGGGCTTGGGGCCGGCAGAAGCGCTTCTTAAGCGGGCTGCGCGTTCAGCAAGTGCTCGGGCAGAATCCGTCCGGGCAGGCGCAGCAGCTCAGTGATGGCTTCGGCGCTGAGCGGCCGGGAGAAGAAGAAGCCCTGGCCGTAGCGGCAGCCGAGGTCGCGGAGAAGATTGTGCTGCTCGCGGGTTTCCACGCCTTCGGCCACAACGTCCATGCCGAGCACGCGAGCCAGCTCGATGATGGTTTTCACGATCTGCAATGCCTGGTCGCCCTGGGTCATGCGGCTGACGAAGGAACGGTCGATCTTGAGGACGTCGAAGGGAAACGAATGCAGGTAATTGAGCGAGCTGTAGCCGGTGCCGAAATCGTCCATGAGCAGCGAAACGCCCAGCCGGCGCAGATCGCCGAGGACGTCGAAGGCAGTGCTGGTATCTGACATGAGGCTGGACTCGGTCATCTCGAGGCCAAGCTGGCGGCTGGCGATGCCGAAGCGGGAGAGCAGCGCTTCAACGTGGTCGGCCAGACCGTCGCGGGAAAACTGGAGCGCTGAGAGGTTAACGCAGACGCGAAGCGCACTGTGGTTTGCGTCTTCGCGCGTCCAATCCCTGATCTGGCCGCAGACCTCGGCCAGGCCCCAGTCGCCGATGGGCAGAATGAGTCCGCATTCTTCGGCGGCGGGAATGAACTCCATGGGCGGAATGAGCCCGCGCTCGGGATGGCGCCAGCGGATGAGCGCCTCAAGTCCGACGATGCGATGGGTGGCGAGTTCAACCTCAGGCTGATAGAAGAGCACGAACTCATGTTTTTCAAGAGCGGCGCGAAGGTCGGGGCGTTGGGGCCAGATGGCGGCGGCATTCTGCGGCCGGCGCGCGGGGCGCATTCCGCGCTGGCTCAAATTCTTCCTGAACCGGCGCAACTCAACCTGGTTGGCCGCAAGCTCCGCCAGGCTCTCAAACATGCGCAATTCATCGCGAGTCATGGGCCGCCGAGGGTGGGCACTGAAGACGATGAGCTCGCCCAGAACGTGGCCGTCGCAATTGCGGACGGGAACCGAAGCAAACGAGCGGGCGTCGAGGCGGCGAAACGACGCACCGTCCTCGCCGAATCGCGAATCCTCGTGGATGTCGGGAACGATGACGGGGCCGTCTTCAGCGAGCACCAGTTCGAAGATTGAATTGCGGCGCGGCAGTTCCCGCACCGGCACTCCCCAATACGATTTGATCCAGACTCTGCTTTCGTCCACAAAACCCAGCAACACGGAATCGGCCTTGAAGTAATCCGCGCACAGGCGCGTGATGGCATCGAAGCTGGCCTCGGGTTCCGAGTCGAGAATTCCACTTGCAGCCAATGCGGCGAGCCGGCCATCCTCCTGCATGTATCCGGCGTTGCCTCCCACCAGTCCTGCCTGCGCCATATTCATCTGCTCCGGACCGAACAGAAACTTGATTCCCGCTGACGGTCCCAACTTGGGGCAGGGCCCGTTTCGTCTACAACCCGCAAAAAAGATGCGACGCCGGCTTCAGGGTGCGCCCCCAGAGCCGGCGAATGGTACAGCAGACCCGTTTTTTCCAGGTCTCGTAGTTGAGTTATCGGTTCGGCCAGAGCAGACAATAGGTTACGCAAGGCTACAGGCCTGAGTAACTGTACCTGGGTGCGGATTCCGTTACTTCTGTGTTGCAGATTGTGCTGTTTCAGTCCAAAGGAAAGCCAGCTCCATGGCGTAGTCGTCGATCTCCTGATCCACGCTGACGCCCGCCGAATGTCCGCCGCCCCTGCCGTAGTGGAGCAGAACGGGACGGCCGCTTTTTGATGCCGACTGAAGCAGCGCCGTCATCTTGCGGGCGTGCAGCGGGTCAACGCGGGTATCGCTGTCGCCGGTGAAGAACATGACGGCAGGGTAAGCGCCGCTCACCTTCACGTTCTGATACGGCGAGTACTTGAGCAGATACGGGAACTGCTTCTGGTTGTCGGCCGAGCCGTATTCGGTGGTCCAGAATGACCCGACTTTGAACTTCTGGTAACGGAGCATGTCGAGCAGTGGATAACCGCACCAGACAGCCGAGAACAGCTCAGGATGCTGGACGATGGAGGCGCCCATCAGAAGGCCGCCGTTGGAGCGGCCACGAATGGCGAAATGCTCAGGCGAGGTATATTTGTTGTCGATCAGGTACTGGGCTGCTGCGAACCAGTCGTCAAAGACGTTCTGCTTTTTGTCGAACATGCCCTGCTCGTGCCACTGCTCGCCGTACTCGCCGCCGCCGCGCAGGTTGGGCATCGCGAACCATCCGCCCTGCTGGAGCCACCAGGCGTACTCGGCATCCCAGTCGGGAGGAAGGCTGACGTTGAAGCCGCCATAGCCGGTCATGAGCAGGCGCTCGGAGCCGTCCTGCTTGAGGCCCTTTTTACCGGCGATGAACATGGGCACCCGGGCGCCGTCTTTGGATTTGAAAAAAACCTGCTTGATTTCGTACTGGCTGGAGTCGAACGGGATCTTGGGCTGGAAGAACACGTCACGTTTGCCGGTGCTTGTATCGAGACGGTACAGGGTGGGCGGAACGATGAACGACGAGAAGTAGAAATAGCCGTAGCGGTCGATGGTTCTGCCGAAGATGATGGAAGCGGAACCGATGCCGTCGTAGGCAAGCTGGCCGGCGGGCTTGCCGTCGAGGGTGTAGATCGATGTTTCAGGTTTGACGTCTTTGAGGCGGTTCACGTAAAGCTTGCCACCCACGATCGTCCACTCGTCGATCACTTCTTTGCCTTCAGGCACAATCGTCGTCCACGCCTCGGGCATGACGCCGGGATCGGCTTTGAGAATGCGGCCCAGCGGGGATTTGTAGTCGGTCTTCACATACCACGCGCCGCCGGCGTAGATGGCAGAGAAACGTGCATCGAGACTCCAGACGAGGATGTCGAAGTACGAATCTTTCCTGGTCAGGTCGCGGAAGACAATGTCGACGCGGCGGGGAGGGACGCCGCGATTGATCTGGACGACGAGGTAACGGCCATCGTCGGTGACCTGCGCAAAGAAAAGGTCGTCGGCCGCGAGCGGCTCGCCGCGGAACTCGTGCCCGAAGATGAGCCGATCGTGCACGGGGCGCTCGCCCAAAACGTGTTGAAAGAGCAGGGTTCCGTCCTTGTTGTTGCGCGCGTAGTAAAAGCTCTTGCCGTCGGGCGCAAAGTCCATTGAAAAATAACGCGCGCTGGGCAACTCGTCGAGGAGGGTCTTTTTGGCGTTGACGTCGAAGACGTGAATGGCAGCTTCGTCGGCCCCGCCCTGCTTTACCGAGTAGAGGAACAGCGCCCCGTCACGGGAGACATCGTCGAGGGAGATGGAGGTGTTGGGATCGCGGCTGATCGCCGCCGGATCAAGCAGCCGCTCGTCTTTGCCGGTCCATCCGTGGCGCACGTAAATTGAAAACTGCTGTTCGCCGGCGAGGCGGCGCATGAAGAAGAAGTTGCCGTTGCGCTCCACGGGGGAGCCGGTCTCGGTAACGTCCATCAGCGCGCCGAGCTGATCGGGAATCTGGGAGTAGATGAGGTCCTGGCGCAAATAACGGTCGGTGTATCCGTTCTCTGCGTCGATGAAGGACTGGGTGGCGTCGCTCTTCTCGTCCTCGAGCCAGCGGTAGTTATCAACGATCCTGGTACCGAAGTAGTCGTCGGTGACCGGAGTTGCCTGGACCTCGGGCGGCGGGGGCAGCGTGATGCCGCCGCGGCCGCGAATGGATTGGGAGAATCCGGTTGCTAAGGCGAATAGGCAGAGGGAAATGGCGGTGAGACGAGATGGAATCCGCATGCAGACAGCATACTCTTGGCTAATCAGATTCGGTGGGCGGCGTGAAGATGTGGTGCAACGATAGAATCGACTGCAGTGACCGGCTCGACCTCAACTGAACCCAATCCCCGCCCGCGATCCCGGTGGGCGCGCGGACTGGGGCTGCTGCAACCTTCGCATGCGCACTCTGTCTTCAGCGCAACAGTAGTGCTGATGGTGTCGGCCTTCTTGTCGCGGATTATCGGGCTGGTGCGGGTGAAGTACATCGCCTGGCTTTTCGGCAGCGGCTTGCAGGCTGACGCGTTCAACGGGGCATTCGTGCTGCCCGACATGATCTCGTACTTCCTGGTCGGCGGCGCGGCGTCCATCAGCTTTGTAACCATATTGACGCGCTACCGCGAGGCCGGACAGGACGAACAGGCCAACCGCTCGCTTTCGGTCATCCTTTCAACCATGTACATGGTGCTGGGCGGCGCGATTGCGTTGGCCGAGATCTTCGCTCCGATTTACGTCCACTGGTGGTTCAACGGATTTGACGCCGAAAAGGCGGCGCTTTGCACCAAACTGACGCGGATTCTGCTGCCTGCCCAGCTTTGTTTTTTTGCCGGAGGGGTGTTTGGCGCGGTGCTGCTGGTGCGCAAGCAGTTCAGCGTGCAGGCCGTGGCCCCGCTCATCTACAGTCTGGGCACGATTGTTGGCGGCGTGCTGCTTAATAAAAAGCTGGGCGTCTCCTCGCTGGCGCTGGGCACGGTGGCCGGCGCAATCTGCGGGCCGTTCCTGCTCAACTGGTTTTTCGCGCGCCGGGCCGGCACACGCTACCGCTGGATGCTCGACTGGCGCGACCAGGGGCTGCGCGATTGGATCAGGCTGTCGCTGCCGCTGATGGCGGGCGTGACGCTGGTGACCGCCGATAACTGGATCATTGCGCACTTTGCCTCGAAGGTGGGCGGCGCGGTGTCGCTGATGAGCTACGCCAAGCAGCTTTTTACAGCGCCCATGGCCGTGCTGGCACAGGCGGCCGGACTAGCTTCAATGCCGTTTTTTGCGAGCTTGTGGACCAAGGGACAGCGGTATGAATTCGCCACTGGCGTCGCCGACTCGGTTTCGCGGGTTGCCAGCCTGAGCCTGCTGGCAGCCTCGGGAATGATCGCGTTCGCGCTTCCGGCCATCGACCTGGTGTTTACCGGCGGGCGATTTACGGCCGGGGACGCCGAAAACTGCGCGGCGTATTTTGCGGTGTT
>Ga0326728_10008261_pt1 | contig 25980 bp, 21 predicted proteins | sample MB3enrmetagenome_FD_207602 | JGI IMG/M metagenome (GOLD analysis project Ga0326728, IMG submission 207602) | Lab enriched peat soil microbial communities from McLean, Ithaca, NY, United States - MB31MN | ecosystem: Environmental > Terrestrial > Soil > Wetlands > Peat | place: USA: New York... | reverse complement strand
CGGCGGGGCAGCAAGAAACAAAAGCGCCCCCAGCACGCAGGCTGCGCTGCCAGCCAATGCCACTCTGCGCAGGGAAATACGTTTCGCAAAAATACCGTCTGGAACCACGCTCTGCCCGCGGCGGCCTGGAATAAATAACGCGGCCAAGGCGTGTTTGGCCAGAACGCCTGCCCCACCCAAGGCCCACATCAGGGCTGCCCAGGGGCCTTCCACGTAATTGAGTTCGCCCATCATCGCCCGGCCCCAATCCTGCGTGTCGGGCGGCGCGATGCGAATCGCGGATTCCAGAAGCATCGTCGAAGCTTGGCGGAGATGCGTTTCCAGCATCTTTTTCACCCACTACAGAAGGCGGGTTGCCGCACCATCGAGCGCGGGCGCGCTTCGGCCAGCTTGGCCCTGGCCAATTCCAGTCCATTCGGCGTTAAACGGTAGGTGTGCCGCGGCGGCACCCCTTCTTCGGTTGCCACCCAGCGAGCTTCCAATAAGTTGTACTTTTCCAGGCGCATGAGAATGGGGTAGAGCGTCCCGGATTTCAGTCCGGTTACCCGGCTCAGCTCGTAACCGTAGAGCCAGTCGGTCGGACGCTGAACGAACCTTTCCAGCACCAAAAGAGTCTCCGGGGATAAGCGTGGAGTATTCATGACAAAAGTCTACATATATAGATTCCTGTTGTCAAGCACTCTTTTTCTCTTTGGTGCCCTTATTTGTGTTTTATCCACAATCGTTTTCCTATGTTGCAGTTATTTCTAGAGCAAATTGCAGGTGGGAGCGTGCTAATTGTGATGGACCGTGCGGCCTTGGATCAGGTCCACGGCGTGCGGCAGTAAATCCCAAATGCTCTCGATGGATTGGAAAGCGCCTTGGGGGCTTCCGGGGAGGTTGACAATGAGCTTGCCCTTGCGCACGCCGACAATCCCACGCGACAGGGCGGCGCGCCGGGTCTTCTTGATTCCTTCCGCGCGCATCAGCTCCGGTAAACCGGGAATTTCCTTTTCGATGACCGCGCGCGTTGCCTCCGGAGTGACATCGCGCGGCCCGACGCCCGTGCCACCCGCGGTCACTACGGCGTCGCAGTCGTCGGCATCGGTGAGGGCCTCCAGGCGTTGCCGGATGGTATTTAAATCGTCGGGAAGAATTTCAATGGCCACCACTTGCCATCCGCGCGCTTCCAACACTTCGCGAACCGCCGGGCCGGACAGGTCCGGACGCTCGCCCCGCGAGGCCGCGTCACTCAGCACGAGAATCTTGGCGCGCAGCATTTTAGGTTACAGGTTACAGGGGACAGGTCACAGTTCGCAGAGAAAGGTTCTAGGCTGTACCCTGTGCCCTGTAACCTTTAACCTAATCCCTACCCCGCGTCGCGGTTGGCTTCGTCCAGGAGCCGCAGGCCCTCCATCATCAGGCCCTGGGTGGACATAGTGGTGGTGCGCTCGGGAGAATTCTTTTGGAAATCCACTTCCCAGTCGCCATCCATCCAAGTCAGGACTTTAAAGACTGCGGGGTCGCCCTTCACTTCGCCACAAACGGCGTGGTTCACCTGTCCATCGCTGAAATAGATCGTACACTCCTCGCCCCCGGCGCGGAGCGTCAGCGCGCAGGTTTTGCGCCCCTGTTCGAGGGTCTGCATCCAGTCGATCAAGCTGATCTCCGAAAGCTTCCCCTTGATCCCCGCGCCGCCGCCCTGCTTTTCCATGCGCTGCTGGAGCAATCGTGCCGTGATGCGGCGCGCCTGCTGCGCGAGGTCGCGCGTGAAGAAGGGTTTGACGAAATAATCCTCGACGCCCTCCAAAACCATGCGCAGACGCTCATCAATTTCCTTTTGTGAGGCGAGGAAGACAAAGGGAATACTCTGAGTTTCTTTACGCGCCCGGAGTTTGTCAAAAAGCGCGCGGCCATCCATAACCGGCATCGAGTAGTCGGAAATGATCAAATCCGGCTTGGCCTCAATCGTCTTCATCAGGGCATCAGCGCCATCCGTGGCAGTCATAACCTCGCCGCACTTCTCCAAACTCTGGCAAATGAGCTGGAGAATCGTCGGATTGTCATCGACGACCAGGATTTTAATTGTTGACGACACTCGCGCAACCTCTTTCAGGTGCCAGGTTTCAGGTGCCAGGTGTCAGGTGCTGGAAAAAAGAAACTCGAAAGTCGAAACTCAAAATTCAATGGCAGATTTGCGAGTTTCGAATTTCGATGTTCGAGTTTCTGACCTGACACCTGATACCTGGCACCTGACACCAACTTCTCAACTCCCACGCCTCGCTTTGGCGTGATAATGGCCGCTCCTGCCTCCGCGCTTTTCCAGCAAGCGGAGTTCAGAAATTTCGATCCCGTGGTCAGCCGCTTTGCACATATCGTAAACGGTCAACGCCGCCACAGCCGCCGCGGTTAGGGCCTCCATTTCGACTCCGGTGGGGCCTGTGGTGCGAACTGATGATGAAATCATTACGCCATTCTTACAGAAATCCGCCTGAACATCAATGTAACTCAATAGTAAAGGGTGGCAAAGGGGGATAAGCTCGGCGGTCCGCTTGGCCGCCGCAATGCCCGCCACCCGCGCAATCTCCAAAGGATCACCCTTAGGGTTGTGCCGGGCGGCGCGCCGCGCGGCAGCACTCATCTTGATGCGCACGCTGGCCACTGCCTCCCGCAAGGTGTCGGGCTTGGAAGAGACGTCCACCATCCTAATTCGGCCAGAGGAATCATAATGGCTTAGCTTCTTAATCATGCTCATGAGCGAGAACCTAAATATCGGGTGAGCCGGCGATCGGGTGATCGGGTGAACAAAAAGGCAGTCCGCTAAATCCCCGCATCGGTAAAAATCAAATCTCGAATCTCGTAACGGATGCGGCTGTTTTCCTTCCTTAACCATTCGTTCCGAAGGTAACATCCTCATTGGCCCAATGGCTAGATATCCCGATGAACCAATCCTTTGTTCACCCGATCATCGGATCACCCGATCACCCGATCTGCATCACATCCACCCAATCCCCTGCCGCAAGGTTCGTCTGGTCCGGGTGGACGACGATAAAGCAATCGGCCGCGGCCACTCCCACCAGATCGCCCGAGCCCTGCCATTCCACCAAGCTTACCACGGGATCGCCGGACGAGCGCTCGAGGCGCGCCGGCAGAAACGCGGTCAACCCAGTTCGTTGCTGCAAGGGTTTACCCAAGCGCGCCCGTAGAAAGAGGGGCGATTCAAAATCCGCGCCTCCCAAGACCGCAAGGGTTGGCCGCGCAAACAACGCGAACGTCACGAAAGTCGAGACGGGATTACCCGGCAAACCGAAAAAGAACTTTCCTGCGGCGCGCCCGAAAACGAGCGGCTTTCCCGGCCGCAGGGCCACGCCCTGGAAATAAAACTCCGCACCCAAATCGGCAAGGACTTGCTCCACATAATCGTACTTCCCTGCCGAAACCCCGCCAGTCAGCAGCAGCAGGTCCGCGTGCAACCCTTCCTGAATCATGCTGCGCAAAGCTTCCGGCCGGTCCGGTGCAATCTTCAGACAGCGAGGAACCCCGCCCGCCGCGGCCACCTGCGCCGCGAGTGAGATGGCGTTGCTGTTGCGAATTTGGAACCAATCGGGCTGTTGCTCGAGCGGCACAACCTCGTCACCGGTGGGAAGAATGGCCACCGCCGGCCGAACAAAAACGGGTACCAGCGATTTTCCCACCGTGGCGAGCAGCCCCACTTCTCCCGCGCCCAGGCGCCGGCCCCGCGGCAAAACGCTTGCCCCCCTGTGGGCTTCGCTTCCCTGCTGAACAACGTTTTCCCCGGCCCGAACCCCGCGATGGATTTTTACCTTATCGCCCTGCGATTCCGTGCATTCAACCATCACCACCGCATCCGCGCCGACAGGCAATGGAGCGCCCGTCATGATGGAGACGCACTCACCCGCCCCTAGGGAACCCGTAAAGTGCCCTCCCGCACGAATTTCCCCGCGCAAATGCAGCTCGATGGGCGGCGCAGCGATATCCTGCGCGCGCACGGCAAAGCCATCGCGGATGGAACGATGAAAAGGCGGATAATCCCGGTCCGCCGCAACGTCCTCCGCCAGAATCCGGCCGCATGCCACGCCCAGGGGCACAACTTCCGTCCCCAGCCACAGGTTCGCCCCGGCCAGCTTCTCTTTGACGATGTCAAGCGCCTGCTCGAAGGAAAGCATTTTTCGGATGTCACTTGTCCTTGGTCCTTGGTCCGTAGTCCGTGGTCCGTCGTCAGTCGCCATTTTCAGGTATTGATAACTATCGGGGCATGGAACGTGCCCCCTGACAGCTAACACCTGACCACGCACCACTGACTACGGACGACGGGCAACTGACAAGGGACAAAGGACGAAGGACAAGGGACCACGGACTAAGGACAAACAACCGACTTGTCCATCCAAATGCACTGCTCGCGCTCTGGTCCGGTTGATACCATGGCAACATTCACGCCCACCTGCTCAGAAAGAAAACTGAGATAATCCTGCGCGCGCGCGGGCAATTGCGAAAGCTCGCGGGCGCCGAAGGTGGGCTTTTGCCAGCCGGGAACGCTGCGGTAATGAACCTTCATCTGCTCCAAGCTTTCGATTTCCGGGGGGAAATCCTTAAAGCGTTTGCCCTTGCACTCATATTCGACTCCCACGGGAATTTCCGCCAGGGGATCGAGGATATCCAGCTTGGTGATGATGATGGCATCGAGATGATTGATGCGCGCGCTATAGCGCGCCACTGGAACATCGAACCATCCGCAACGTCGCGGGCGTCCGGTAACAGCGCCGTACTCGCCTCCGCGCTCGCGAATCTTCTCCCCTTCCTCCCCGAGGGCCTCGGTGGGAAAGGGCCCGCTTCCGACGCGCGTGGCGTAAGCCTTTGACACCCCGATGACCGAGTCGATGCGCGTGGGTCCCACGCCGGTCCCCGTACAAGCTCCACCGGCCGCCGAACTGGACGAAGTCACAAACGGGTAAGTGCCGTGGTCGAGGTCCAACAGGGTGCCCTGGGCGCCTTCAAAAAGCACGCGTTTGCCACGGTCCATCTCCGTATTGAGATAGACGGAAACATCCGCCAGGTAGGGAAGAACGCTTTCGCCTACTCGCAAATACTGGTCCGCCAGTTCTTCGGCGTGCAAGGGAGGCGCCCCGAAAAGCGCGGCGTCGATGCGGTTTTTCTCCGCCACGATCACCAAGCACTTTTCGCGGAACTTTGCCGGGTCGCGTAAGTCGCAGGCACGCAAACCGCGCCGCCCCGCCTTGTCTTCATAAGCCGGTCCAATGCCCTTGGCAGTCGTCCCGATTTTTCCGATGCCGCGAGCTGCTTCGGCGGCCAGTTCGTGCGCGCGGTGATAAGGCAAAATCAAGTGCGCACGGTCACTGACCTTCAGCCGGTGGCCGACGCTCGTCCCCGCCTCTTCCAGCTTGCGAATTTCCTGTTGTAACGCCTCCGGGTCCACCACCAAGCCGTTTCCAATCGCGGCAGTCTTATCGGGGCGAATGATGCCGGTGGGGAGAAGTTGAAGCACATATTTTTTCCCACCCGCCAACACCGTGTGACCGGCGTTGGCGCCGCCCTGGTATCGGGCAACGATATCAAAGTGCTCCGCCAGGACGTCCACCACCTTGCCCTTACCCTCATCGCCCCACTGAACACCTACCACCACGACATTGGTTGACATGCGGGCCTGCTTTTCCCTATTCGAGGTATTTATCCAGCAATTGTTTGATCGCTTCCTTGGACCTGGTCCCCGCCACTTGCTCCTGAATCTGTCCAGCCTTGAACAGAAGGAGCGTGGGGATGCTACGAATCCCGTAACGGCTGGCGATCGTAATATTTTCATCCACGTTCAGCTTGCCGACTTTAGCGCGACCCGCATATTCCACCGCCAGGGCGTCCACGGTGGGTGACATCATGCGGCAAGGCCCACACCAGGTGGCCCAGAAATCCACCAGCACCGGCTGGGAGGATTTCAACACGTCTTGCTCGAAATTCTGATCGCTAAATTCCAAGGTATGATTGCCTGCCATTCTCAAAAACCTCCAAGGTGGGGGGAATCCCGAAACTTCATGCTTTCCGCGCCGATCAAGCTTTGGCCTTCCATAAGGTCTCATAAATTTGGGAGTACGCTTTGGCTGAAGTGGTCCACGAAAAATCCTTCTTCATGCCGTTTTGCATCAGCCGATGCCAAACCTTGGGCGTTTGGTAAGCCTCCAAGGCGGCGTGAATCGTGGCCAGCAAGACTTGGGGTGAATACTCCTGGAATTTGAAACCCGTACCGGACTTGCCATCGAACTGCTCGATCGTGTCGTCCAGGCCACCGGTCGCCCGCACGATGGGCACGGCGCCGTACTTCAGGCTGTAGATCTGATTGAGCCCGCAAGGTTCGTAACGCGAGGGCATGAGGAACATGTCGGAGCCGGCTTCGATCTGATGGGCTAAGGTATTGTCGTAAGCGATTTTTACCAGGAATTTTTCCGGATATTTCGCGGCCATGGTCCGGAACAACTCCTCGTGCGGAGGATCGCCCGTGCCCAGCGCCACGATGTAAAGATCGAGGGCCGCCATTTGCTCCGCGATGGCGGCGATCAGGTCAAATCCCTTTTGCGAAGCAAACCGCGAAATAATGCCGATCACCGGCCGGTGGAGCACCGGCGTGGGTACGCCCATCTTTTCGAGCAGGGCCTTCTTGCAAGCTTCCTTGCCCTTCAAGTTGGTTGGCGTGTAATTGGCCGCCAGGAGCATGTCAGTGGAGGGGTCCCACTCCGCATAGTCCACGCCGTTCACGATCCCTTGCAGACGGTCCGCCCGCGAACGAAGCACGCCCTCCAACCCGTAGCCAAACTCGGGGGTTTGGATTTCTTTCGCGTACGTCGGGCTGACGGTGGTGATGAAGTCCGAAAAGATAATACCTCCTTTGAGGAGGTTCACCATTCCGTAGTACTCCAAGGCGTCGATGGTGAAGAGGCCGGCGTGCAGCGAAATCTGGGGCAGCACATGGGGCGGAAAAAGGCCTTGGTAACCCAGGTTATGAACGGTAAACATGACGGAGGTCTTGCCAAAATAGCCGTCATCCTGATAGAGATTGCGCAAGTAGATGGGCACCAGAGCCGTCTGCCAGTCGTGACAATGGATGATGTCAGGGGAAGTCGCTTCGCGTTTCAGGAACTCCAGCGCCGCCATCGAAAACGCGGCAAAACGGTGGACGTTATCAGCATAGTCCTCACCTTTCTGCTGATAAAGACCGTCACGATCGAAATACTCCGGGCAATCGATCAGGTAAGTTTGTACCTGGTGGGCACGGCCGCCGTCTTGCACGGCCGCGAACTTGTATCCGATGCCCAGCGGCAAGGTCAAACTTTGCGCGTGCGGCACGCTCGAGCCTTGCGGGGTAAGGCGATAGCGCGGCAGAATGACTTCCACGTCGTGCCCGAGGGCCGCGAGCGCCTTGGGCAGCGCTCCCACCACGTCTGCCAACCCCCCCGTCTTCGAAAACGGGACACCTTCTGATGCGACGAATGCGACTTTCACACCGCCTCTCCTTTTTCTGGATAATGCGGAGATCAAACCTCGCTACGTTAGAGGATGCCCCCGGCAAAGTCAAGGTCTCGGAATTTTGGATTTTGGATTGGGGCGACTGTTACTCGCTACACGTGCCGCCTCTGTGGCCTCAGTGCTTGGAAAAGACTTAACACAGAGGCCGCTGAGGCGCTCCGTGTACTCTGTGTTTGATCTTTTGAAGCACGGAGAACACAGAGGTACCAGGTTTGGCTCCGGCAACTGCCCGGAGGCACGCCCTGCTTTGTCCCGCCTCGTGCTATGATGCACCGCAGAGAAGCTGGGGGTGAATCCAAAATCCAAAATCTTAAATCTAAAATCATTCACCGTCGCCCCAAACTCGGCCAGCATTTTCTCCACGACCCGCGGTATCGAGCCAGGATTCTGGAGGCGCTCTCCCTCGAAGCCGGCGACGTCGTCTTTGAAATCGGCCCCGGGCGCGGCGCCATGACCGCGCTGTTGGCCAAACGCGTGCGCAAGGTCATCGCCATTGAAATTGACAGGGCGCTCGCGCAAGGACTCCAGGAGGATTTCCGCGAGGAATCGCGTGTCGAGATCATCCTCGCGGATGTGCTCGGCGTCGATTTTGCCGCCCTGTGCCGGCAGGAAGGGATCAAGCAAGGATTTGTTTTCGGCAACCTCCCGTACTACATCACTTCTCCAATCCTCCATCACCTGTTTGCACAACGGAACTCGATCCGCGGCATGGGTTTGCTGATGCAGCGCGAGGTGGCTGAGCGCCTGACGGCGGCGCCGGGAACCCGCGACTGCGGGTATCTGACGATCGCCACACAAATTTATTCGCAGCCGCAAATTGCCTTGGCCGTTCCACCGGGAGCCTTCTCGCCTGCGCCCAAGGTGCAGTCGGCACTAGTGACATTCCGGATGATGGCGAAGTTCGAGCGGTGGCCGCAAGCCACATGCGACCAATTTCTGGAGTTTGTGAAGCGCTGCTTTGCGCAAAAGCGGAAGAACCTGCTCAACAATCTGGGGGGCATTTATCCACGGCAGCGGATCGTGCAGGCGTTAGAGAAAGCAGGCAGACTCGGCAGTTCGCGCGCGGAGGAACTTTCCCTGGAAGAACTTGCCGGCATTTTCAAACACCTCACTCACGCCGGCGGCCAAGCACGCGAGGATGACTAGAAGAGGCCGCCGGTGTATTTCTTGTAGAGCGCGATAATTTCAGGATTCTTGGGATCAAGCTGGTAAGCGGTGGCAATCTCCTTCAAAGCCTCGGGGACACTCAGCCCACCTCGCTGGAGAAGGAGCGCGCCCAGGTTCGCATGGGCCATGGCGTACTTGGGGTCCAAGCGAATGGCTTCGCGATACTCCGCCTCGCCACCGGCGCTGTCTCCTTGGTGGTTGAGAAAGACCCCGAGTTGGTTGTGGAAGTATTGATTCGAAGGATCCAGGCGAACAGCCTCGCGAGTTTCGGTGATGCCCCCGGCGACATCCCCACTCCCCGCTAACCCTCCTCCCAGGAGCATGTGGGCGTAAGAGTTGTCAGGATCGAGGCGGATAACCGTGCGGTATTCGTCCATCGCCGCGGGCATTTTTTTCTGGATGGCCAAAATCAGACCATTCAGCAGGTGCGGCAAGGGGGCGTCAGGATTGACCCGCAGCGCATTTTGCACCTCCGCTGTTCCACCTGCCAAGTCACCCTTATTGACGAGGGCATAGCCCAAATTGGAATGGGCTACCACGGAGTCGGGCTGCAATCGCAGCGCTTGCCGATACTCGAAGATGGCTCCGTCCCAATCTCCCTTGGCCGAGATGGCGTTGCCATAATCATTGTGCGGAAACCACGTGTACGGATCCAGGCTAATGGCTTCGCGGAATTCGGCGATGGCGCCGTCCGCGTCCCTTTTTTCCAGCAGGAGGATCTGGGCGCTCGCGTAATGGCCGGCGGCGGTGCCCGGCGCCATATCGGCGGTTTGGTGCAATTCCTTCAACGCGCCCGCAAGGTCGTGCACATTGTAAAGCGAAGCTCCCAGAATATTCCGCGCTTGCAGGTCTTGGGGATTCAGCCGGATCGCCTCGCGCAATTCGGGTATGGCCTTAGCCGGATCACCTCGCAGGGAGATCGCGAGACCCAGAGCGGCGTGAGCTTCCGCGGATTGCGGGTCGACGCTTATGGCCCCGCGATATTCCGCCAGAGCTTCATCCCACTTCTCCTGTTTGCAGAGGGACCGGCCCAAACCCACGAGCAGGGTGCTGTTTTGGGGTTGAATGGCCAGGGCGGTGCGGTATTCCTGCTCCGCCTGGGGGTAGGATTCGAGTTTTTCGAGTTCCAAGGCTCGGGACAAATGCTGCTCCACCTGCAAATCCGCGGCCGGACGTTCCACCGCGACGGGGCGCGAGCCCGAGGCGTGTATCTCACGCAAGGCCTTGAGCAGGTCCTCCTTCCCTCCTGCTGCCTGAACCTTTTTCAGGTAATCTTCCTGAGGATCAAAATCAACGCCGTTTTCCTTTACCAAGTTCGTCACACTCGAGCTGGGCACGTAGTTGTTCAGGAGATAGAGAATATCGTCGCTTTTCACCGGTTTATTGGCAGGACGCGGAAATGCGGCGGCGCCCAAGCTGGTTCCCAGCAAAATGATGATCAACCACCAGGCCCTCACCACTTGTACCTCCCCATTCCTGAGTATGCTCTACCTTTGCCGAGAGCATACGCCGGAAGAACAATCGAAAACAAGTCCTTCGCAGAAACCGCCAAGCCCTGACGGCCCGACTCGTTTCCGTTAAGTCCGCCCCGCGCCTCAAAAACGCATTTTTTTGCTTCACACTACCCCGGGAGTGTTAGCATAGAGTGCGTTTCAGAATCAAAACCTATTCTTTGCCCAGAGCATTTACGCCGCTCGATTTGCATCGGCGGCAGGTCGCGGCATGATCGAAAGAGAAACTCACAGTCGTGGCTTTGGCAAGTTCAGAGAAATCACTGCCCATGGAAACACTTTCGGGGAGCGCCCGCGGCTGGTCCGGCGCACAAGGTAGTCACAATGATGTTCCAGGAATCACCAATCCTTACCTGGAGGTCGAAAGATGAAACGGTTATTGAAATTTCTGGGATGGACTCTGATAGTCATCGCCGTGCTCATTGTAGTCGGCATCTCCTTGACCATCGGCTGGAGGCCTTTCATTGGCCCCAAAGCGCGCCCGCTTACCGGGCGCAAGTTTGAGCCGACCCCGGCGCGGCTGGCGCGCGGTGAATACCTGGTAGAAAACCTCGGCTGCTTCGATTGTCACGGCGAGCACGACTGGACGAAGCATGACGCACCCTTGGTGGAGGGAACGCGGGGCGCGGGTTACGCCGGATTCCCTTTGGTGGGACTTCCGGGCCGCGTTGTTCCCCCCAACATCACGCCTGACCCTGAAACCGGCGCCGGCAATTGGACCGACGACCAACTGGCACGCGCGATTCGCGAGGGTATTGGTTATGACGGGCGCGCCCTTTTCCCCTTCATGCCTTACCAGGATTTCCACGTGATGTCGGATGAAGACTTGGCTTCAGTCATCGTTTATATCCGCTCGATCCCGCCCGTCCATAAGGTACTCCCCAAAACCGAAATCATCTTCCCGGTGAAATATCTCATGCGCAGTGCCCCGGAACCCATTAATGGACCCGTGCCCCCGCCGGACCTCTCTGATCCCGTGAAGCGTGGGAAGTATATGGTGACCATCGCCGGTTGCACTGACTGCCATACGCCCCAGTCCAAAGGCCAGAATATTCCCGGCTTGGAGTTCGCGGGTGGATTCGTTTTGGAAGGCCCCTGGGGCAAAGTCGCCAGCGCCAACATCACGCCGGACCCCTCGGGGATCTCTTATTACGATGAAGCTCTCTTTGTGCAGACCATCCGCACAGGGTACGTCAAGGCGCGGAAGCTCAACCAGATTATGACCTGGTGGCATTACCGCAACCTTACGGATGACGATTTGAAATCGATGTTCGCCTACCTGCGCACCCTCAAGCCCGTCAAGCACCGCGTGGATAATACTGAACACCCCGCCCTCTGCAAGCTCTGCGGAAACATGCATGGGCTGGGAGACAAGAATTAGCCCGGATTTCTTAGCACGGGTTTGGAGAGGCGGGGTGCGGGTTCCTTGTTTCTTCCTCAAAACCTCTTGGTATCGGCGCGCACTCGGTCGACGTACTTCCCCGTGGCCACTTCCACGCGCACGGTTTCACCCGGTTTGATGAATTGCGGCACCATGATTTCGAGCCCATTCTCGAGCGTCGCCGGTTTGTACGTGTTGTCTTGTTGCTGGTGGACGGGTTGGGCGGTGGTGGAAATTTTCGCCTCCACAATGGGGGGAAAGACAATGCTCACCGGTTGGCCTTCATAAAACTCCACGGGAACCTTCATCTCGGGCTGGAGGAATTGCGTGGCCGCGCCGATGGCTTCGCGGGTAATCGCCACCTGCTCGAAAGTGTCGGGATTCATGAAGGTCACGGAATCCGCGTCTGCGTAAAGGAATTCCATCTCCTGCCTCTGGAGTTGGGTGTCCTCCAGGCGTTCTTCCGGCCGGAAGCGGAACTCCTTGAGCGTGCCCTTCACCACGTGGCGGGCGCGGGCGTGGACGCTGCCCGGCATTTTGCCCTGCCCCAAGTGATAAGTCGATTCGAACACCTTGAAGATGTCGTCGCCGATCTTCAAAACCATTCCTGGACGGAGTTGTGAGGCGATAACCATGGGGACCTCGTCAGCCCGTAAGGGCAAGTGTCGCACCGCCCAGCCTTGAGAATTTCCTGCGGCGGGCGGATGAGGGAGCCGGCGCATGTTCGGGGACGGCGGCCACCAGAGTTGCCGTGCGGCTCGCCATCGCCGAGCGAGTAAGCGTAACGCGGCCCAGCCGTAAATAAAAGTCAAAATACAGAACACATAGTGACGCTGGCCAACTAAGTGCGGTCTTCGGCAATCTAAAGCGTAAGCGACTAAATGTCACTTTTTCAGCCACGAGGCCTTCGAGCGGAGTAAGATGCACTAGGGCACCAAAAATCTCGGGGGAAGGGCCGGCAAGTTGAATCCTCCGCCATGAGGAGGAAAAGGAAGGGACTGTGAGGAATAAGGATCTATTCCCGGCGTGGGGTCGCGTCTTGACTGGCCAAAGACCATTTTTGTCGATTGAAATCACCAAAGAATGCCCCCTGCGATGTCCCGGATGTTATGCCTATGGCCCGGACCATCTTGGCGGCCCAGCCACCCTTCGCGACCTGCGCGATTCAAAAGGAGAGGACCTGGTGGCGGGGGTCCTGGGGTTGGTCCGGCGCTTTCGCCCGCTGCATGTTTCCATCGTGGGGGGTGAGCCGCTGGTGCGCTACCGTGAGTTGGAGGTCTTACTCCCCAAACTCGAGGACATGGGAGTGGAAGTGATGGTGGTCACCAGCGCCGTCCGGCCCATCCCCATGTCGTGGCGTGATCTTTCCAATCTTTACATTTCCGTTTCCATTGACGGCCTTCAGCCCGAACACGATCGCCGCCGGGCGCCCGCCACTTATGACCGCATTCTGAAGTACATCGCCGGGCATCGAATCAATGTTCACTGCACGATCACCAGGCAGCAGATACAGCGCCCGGATTATTTGCAGGATTTCGCGAGTTTCTGGTCCGAGCGACCGGAGGTCAGGAAGATTTGGTTCAGCCTGTACACGCCCCAGGAGGGGGAAATGAGTGAAGAACGGCTGACCCCCCAGGATCGCGCCAAAGTACTGACGGAGCTTGACCGCCTGCGCCGGAGATTCCCGCTCATTGATATGCCCGACCGGGTCCTTAAAGGATTCCAAAACCCACCCACTTCGCCCCAGGAATGCATGTTCGCGCAGACGACGACCAGCATTTCCTCCGACCTCGAAACCATCATCACCCCCTGCCAGTTTGGCGGCCGTCCCATATGCTCCGAGTGCGGCTGCCTTGCTTCTGCCGGGCTCGCCGCAGTGGCAAAATACAAACTGGCGGGATTGGTGCAGATCGGCGCGATATTTTCCGTTTCCAAGAAGTTCGGCGACCGGATGGCCAGCGCAACCGCCTGACTTCCTCATCGCCCCGCGACCGGGCGACTCTCGACAAACCAAACCGCGTAATAGTGACTCATTTTGAGGTAGCATGGCCATCTTGGCCATGATTTCACACGGGCAAGATGCCCGTGCTATGTCGAAATGAGTCACTACCCGGCAACCGGTCCATCGCAAGATAGGTGCAGTTTAGAGGAAGGGTGGTTTTGCGCGCGCCCGCGCGCCCCATGATCTTTCCAACCTTCTCCCAGGGGAGAAGGTGGACTGCGACAGGCGTACTCATCAGCCGTCGCGGGCCGGATGAGGGATTACTTCCGCGCCCTCGATGACTAGCTACCTGCCACGCACAACCGCGAGTAGGCCGTTTTACATTCAGGTGGATTGTTAACACGCGACCGCAAATTCGCCCCGAATTTCTGCAAAAATCGCATCAGTTAGACAAAAATGTCCGAACATAATACAAAAATGTCCGATTTTTTCTCGGGCATTTTGCCCGAGATTTATTTTTTTTCATACACATAGCGGCTTCGAACGTATTTTTTTAACATCTTTTTTTGCAGTATCCCTTCCCAGGTCTTCCCGAAGCTACTGATAAAACGGCACATCCGGCGAAAATCGAGGTCTTTCATTGCATTTGAATCTTTCAGCGCTCTAATTCCCCGTTCCCCGCCCATGGCGTCTCGAATCCCCCAATCCCCAACCCCTAACCCCATATCCCGCGTCCCTTGTCTCGAGTCCCACATCCCGAATCCCGTGTCCCGAGTCCCGAGTCGCCGGTGCCTAGCCACTAAGCACTAGCCACTAGCCACTTTCCCTGCCACCCAGCCTTACTGCGCGATTTCACCCTGACGCAACTCTCCGCCTCCTTCCCCTGCAAGGTGATTGCCATAGCCTACTGTATTTTCTTAGAGATTTCTCATGGCATGAAAAGATCTTTGACGTAGGGGTCTAACTGTCCGAGGTGCTCCCCCGCCCGGCAGCCCGGCGCGGGTCGGGCTCAGTCCAGGGAATTCGCCCCAGCGGGCGGAAGCAAGCACCTCGTAGGGGCTGGGCTCGCCCTGCCCAACGGCACGCCGAAGGCGTGCTGATGCGCCCTGAAAAACCCTGCGCGCCCAGGCAGGCCAAGTGCCCTCCGCAGCCCGTAGCGCAAAAGTATCCGTCAGCTGACGGATTCCTTTGCGGCTCGTCGAATCGGAATTTCGACGTGCTCATTGCCGGACAATGAGAAAAGGGCGCGGAGGAATTCGGATCGGAGCCAGGGCGCCACCGACATTAAAAAACATTCATGAAGTCCTTAGCTCCTGCCGATGACGCCTATGACTCCGGAAAGGGCCTGAACGAATTCCCGAGCGAAAGGGCGAAGGCCAGACGGTTGGAAGTTAGGTTCAAGCCATACAGCTCGAAACCTGGTTCGGGCCTCCGAAAGAGATGATAGAATCCACTTTAGTTAGGATGTGCCACTTGGTGGTTGCGACGTGGCGCACTGAGGCAAATGATCGAAAAGGACTTTGACATTTCATTTATCGCCGACCTCGCTCTCCGGGAAAAGCAGATTCAGCAGAACTATCGCCCTGTTATTGCTGTACACAAGTGGTTCGCACGGCGGCCCGGAACACTCTTCCGTTCTTTATTGTTATCGGAGTTTAGTAGTGGGAAACAGCGTGAGGTGTTCTACCAGTCTCACAATCTTGCCGGTAAACGGATTGCGGACCCTTTTATGGGTGGCGGAACGCCGCTTCTTGAGGCTAATAGACTTGGTTGTAACGTGCTTGGTTACGACATAAATCCAATGGCTTACTGGATCGTTCGGGAAGAAATCGAAAACATTGACCTTACGGAGTATAGAAAAGCAGCGGGCAGAGTTTCGGCAGAGCTTGAGGAAAAGATAGGTCACTTATATCGAACGCAATGCCTTCTTTGTGGTTCGACGACCGCCCCCGTGAAATACTTCCTTTGGGTCAAAATCCAAGCCTGCACGAAATGTGGTCAAGATGTTGATCTGTTTCCAGGCTATCTCCTTGCCGAGGACCGAAGACATCCCAAGAATGTGCTTGTGTGCGCCGCTTGCGGAGAACTCTCTGAGTGCTCAGACAGGCATGCCCCCGGACCATGTAAGTCGTGCGGGGTGCCCCTTTCGCTCGCAGGACCTGCGAAAAGAGGCTCGTGCAAGTGCCACAACTGCGCAAATCGGGTGACGTACCCCCATAGTGAGCTCGGTCCTCCGCGTCATCGTATGTTCGCAATCGAATACTGCTGCTTCAAGTGCAAGAGTAAGCATCTGGGAAGATTCTTCAAAAAACCTGACGAGAACGATCACGCGAAATTCGCCGAAGCCGAAGCTGCAAAGCAGCGAATAGGACCCATTTTTGTTCCCACAGAAACAATTCCGAATGGTGACGAAACGGACCGCCTTCATCGTTGGGGCTACCTGCACTACTGCGAAATGTTCAACCCTCGGCAATTGGTGGGGCTGGAGTTGATATGCGGACTCATCAACGTACAGCGCTCCGAACGTATTCGCCGTGCATTAGCCACCAACTTATCGGACCTGCTGCGATATCAAAACATGCTTTGTCGATATGACACCATGGCATTGAAGTCGCTTGATATCTTTTCGGTCCATGGCTTTCCTGTTGGACTAGTGGAATGCGAGTCAAATCTATTGGGAATTGTCGATAAGGCCAAGGGAACGAATGTCGGGAGCGGAGGTTGGTCGAACATTGTCGAGAAGTATGTCAGAGCCAAGGCTTACTGCGATCATCCCTTCGAGATCCGTCATTCCCGGGGATCCAAAGTGACGGTCCCTGTTCACGGCGAATGGATTGGCAGTAGTAAGAATGGAAGATCTGCGACCGATTCAAGAGTGATTGATTTGCGTTGCGGGGATGCAGCCGCGGCTGACTTGTCGCCGGGGAGCCTCGACGCAGTATTTACGGATCCTCCCTACTTCGGCAACGTCCAGTATGCTGAACTGATGGATTTCTGTTATGTCTGGTTGCGGCGAATCAATAATGAGCACGCTTTCTTTGGCGAAGTCTCAACGAGAAACACAGGTGAATTAACTGGCAATATCAATATGAGTCGGGGCCTTGAGCACTTTGCGGAGGGGCTGTCGGCTGTGTTTCAGAAGATGGCTGTCGCGCTCAAACCCGGAGCGCCCTTGGTGTTTACGTATCACCACAACAGAATGGATGCCTATTATCCAATTGCAGCAGCCATCCTGGACGGCGGACTCACTTGCTCTGCCTCGCTGCCGTGCCCGGGTGAAATGGGAGCGTCAATTCATATTAGCGGAACCGACTCTTCCATAATTGACACAGTTTTTGTATGCAGGTCTACGGGTGTGACCCAGCGGCACTTATTGGCAGATGATCCAGATTCAGTGGCCCGTCTTGTTAATGAGGATGTGCAAAAGCTCCGGGACGGAGGGGTCAATGTTGGCGTCGGGGACATCAAGTGTATGACACGTGGTCACCTCATAAGGCTCGCTATCTGGCATCTTCACCGGAACTGGGACAGGAGCATTCCGACGGCGGCCAAGCTGTCTGCCGTTTCGGAAGAGATTGAAAAAATGGGGGGACAATCTACGATTGAGAGGTCGATCTTGGGAGTGCCGACCCCGGCTGTGGCAGTTGCTTCTGCTGCCTTGAATTTCCCACCCGAGAAATAATGCTCAAACAGCCCTTCGAAGTTCCATTTTCTGAAGTTCAGGCTGACCCGGCCCCTTACATCGAGGCAGTGCTGGGGAGTCTAGCGTCAGAGTTTTGGGTCATGCCAAAAGGAAATGGCTTTGTCGACTACCCTATATTCGATAGCGGCTACGAAAAGCTTAAGCACTTGACTAAAGCGTTCAAAGAAATCAAACCAGAGTATGTTCTCCAAGCCGTAATTGATTGCCCGATTTCTTTGGTCGTACTCCGTTCGATGCTCGGTTTCACACCACCGGAATGGGCATACATCACCGGGCAGCGCCAGGGAGTCGACATTCCGCAAGGGTACGCTCGCTCCCTCGATCGGAAAATACGGCTTGAACCGTTAAAGCCCTTGGAAGGAAAGATGGCGAGGTCGGACAGAATTATCGCAATGATTGGGACCGCATGCGACCTATTGAAGGAGGGCCTTCCTGTCGTCAGTCCCGACAAGGTTCACCGATTGGACAAATGTGATACGAAGAATGGTCAAAGCAGCATACAGTCGGTAGCAGACCTTGGGGTTCCGTACCCCATGTTGCTCTATGAGCGTTTCCTCGGGCGACCCTTTGCCGGACACCGTGACTCGGTAAGTGAGCTTGTTGGTGATCCCTTAGAGTCAGGTATAGAAGACGTTCTATCGGCAGCAGGCATCAGTTTCAAGAAAACAAAGCGAGCCGAAAACCTCCCGGGGTTTAAACAAACCCCCGATTTCATTGTGCCGAACCAGTTCAACCCAAAAGTAATTATCGAGGCTAAATTTACCGAAGACGATGGGACTGCCCGGGACAAAGTTACAAGGATAGAAAACCTTGTAACACTCAGCCTGAAGGGTCAGCCAGCCGGGAAGCCCAAGTACGAGGTAATAGCTTGTATTGCTGGGCGCGGCTTTGGTGTGCGAAGGAGCGATATGAAAAAGTTGATCCTCTCCACCAAAGGGAAAGTATTCACACCTAAGACCCTGGATCGGCTCGTTGACAACTCCGGGCTAAGCTCGTTTCGCACGAGGTAGCGAGTGTAGCGCAGCCCTGCATTGAAGGTTCACGGCGAACCCCGGGACAGACGTTTCACTATCTTCCAGCGACCGGGTTAGTCCGCGGCGGCTTGCGAACCTCTTCGAACTGGTTGATGCGAACAACCCCGTTGGGAAGGACGGCGCGGATGTCGAGATGGCCTCCCATGGCCTCAATGATCTCACGCAGCGTGCTGATATACATGTCGGAGCGGCGCTCCACTTTGGAAATGGCGGCCTGATTAACGTGCAGCAGTTCCGCCAGGTGTTCCTGCGTCAGGTCAAGCACTCCGCGCAGCTCGTCCAGAGCCATTTCCTGAATCATTTGGTCAGCCTTCGCTTGCGAGCGCTCCCGCGCCGTGGCCGACATTTTCGCTTGCAGTGCCTTGAAATTCTTAGCCATCGGTTAAACCTTCCTTCTCCAGGGTGGCCAAATGCCTGACATTCCACAGAAGGAATATTACTGCAAAGGAATAAAAGTGTCAAGGAGGGGTGAAGTCCACTTTCCTGTCTGACACCCTTTCGTGTTTGTTTTGCTCCTGCCAGTGGCATTCGAACTGCGCCGGCGACAGATAGCCCAGGGCCGAATGCAAGCGGCGCTGGTTACAGACCTCTTCGAGAAAGTAACCGATGGAGCGGCGCGCCTCCTCGAGGTTGCGGTACTGCCGGAGCGACACTTCCTCGGCCTTGAGCATCTTGATAAAACTCTCGGCGTAGCCGTTCTCCCACGGGGCGGCTTTGCGGCTCATGCTGATCTGGAACCCGCAGGTGAGCGGCAGGGGCCCCCTGCACATCCATCGCCAGATCGGGGCGAACCTGCGGGATGATTCCCTGAAAGGGTCTAACCATCTGCTGGTCACCCGGCGCGCCTCGCTTGCCACACGCTGAAGGGCATGATTAGAATTCCAAATGCTGGCGCCCTCCGTGTAGCGCCGCTCGCTTGCCACCCCAGTAAAACCAACCGCTGAGCTTCTCCGGTAAGACCACGTCGGCACTAAGGGTCTTGCCGCGGCGTTCGTAGGCCACGCGGATTTCGCCCTGCGGGTGGGGGAGCGTTGCTTGGAGCTCGTGGAGTGCGCCGAGGTGCGGGCGAATCTCCACCTGGCGAAACTCCGCCGCCGCCGGCTCAATTCCGGCGACGGTAGCCAGCAGATCGAAATTCGGGTGGGCGCTCCAGGCGTGGCAATCCGAGCGCGTCGGCTCAGGCTTTTCAGCCCAGGTGGTGAGTCCCAACGCCAGCATCTGCCGCCAGGGCCCCAACTGGTCAAGATATTGATCGCCGAAACCCGCCTTCTTCATGGCGCGGAAAAGATAGAAACGAAAATAGTAAGTGGCCTGGGTCAGCGAAGCGTCGCTCAGCACGGTTTTCATCAAGGCCGCTTGATCCGCACGCGGAACGGCATCCTCCAGGATGGCGAGGATGTTGGCGTGTTGCGAAAACTGCTTGCGCCCCGGCGTGTCGGCAATCAGATGCCGCGTCGGGTCCCAGCAGGTCTTATAAACGGCCGCCGCAACTCGCGCGGCGAGGGCGCGGTCGTGCTCAGCCTGTTGGGCGCTGCCAAAAGCCGTTTCCAAATCGGCGGCCGCGCGTAATGCGGCGACGAACTGAAGACTCAAAATCGAAGACTGCCCGTTCTCTTCCAGGGGCGGTTCGCCATCTTTGAAAGTGTCACACCAGTCGACAAAATTCCACCATTCCATCCGCCCCAGCAAGCCGGAAGGGGCCAGACGATTTTCAAACCAAACCAGAACGTTCCTGGCTCCGGGCAGATAACCCCGTAGGAATTCCGCTTCGCCGCGATACCACCAGAGGTCGTGCATCATGTCGATCCAGAAGAGGGAGAAAGGCGGGATGTATTGAGGCTGCCAGGAAGGGTAACGGCTCTGCGTCAGGCCCTCCGGGGTGCGTGATTCGTCCAGCGATTCGATGGCATTCTTCACCAGCCGGTCGTCGCCGGTCATGTATAGGGAAATCAGCGCCTGGATGCGGGTGTCGCCGCCGTATTGCAATTGCTCGTAATACGGACAGTCCATATAGGTTTCGTGCGCGCAAAGCCGCGCCGTGCGCCAGCCGACTTCCCACATTTTGGCGAGTTCGGGGTCGTCGCTCTCAAACCGCGCACGCAATGTGAACGGATAGGCAGTGAAAGCGCCGTGCATGTCCTCGATCACAAGGGGCGCGGATTGCGTGGCAACGTCCATCTGAATGTAGCGATACGTGCGCCACCAGAGGGAGCGGAACAACCGGTGCGCGCCGCCATCGGGAAGAAACTCATCGTGATAGCCAAAGATTTCCCGGCCTTCGGTTTCGTTGCGATTCCCCTTCTGGCGGTCCCTGAAAAGGGCCTCGGCATAGGTCAGGGTGACGTCGGAGCCGCGCCCGCCGCTCACGAGGAGCTCGGGGTATGCCGTGGTCAAATGAGCCTGATCGAACAGCAAGCTCGCGTGCGAATTCGCGGGAATGGTAAGCGGTGAGTGGCCACCCAGGAAACCATTGGCCGCCTCCACTCCTTGGGAGCGCACCACGCGCGCGAGGCGCTCCGGGGTTTCTTCCATCAGTGGAATGTTGGAGGGAATCAGGAACCAGCGCGAAGGGGTATCCCTCCCTCCGCGGGGCGCGGCCCGGGTGATGACTTGGGCGGGAACCCAGGCCGAGTCATCGTAGTCAGGCTTCTCCCACCCCCAGGGGTAGCGGAAAGAGTCCACGCGCTCGCCGGGCCCGACCACAAAAAAACCGAACGTCCTTCGCGCATCGTAATGAATGGTCTGCACGCCCTCATTCTTGAGGACTTTCCAGGACGCGTCCGTGTTGACCAACGCTTCATCCGTGCCGTCGCCCTGAACGACGAATCCCGACTCATTCATAATTTGCGCCATGGGAGCGAGTTCGGCGTAGTTCCACACCACGGCGGCCAGCACATTCTTTCCCGCTTGAAGCTCGGGGGCAATATCGAGCGTCGCGTAGCGCCAATGCATCAGATCGCCGCGCGCCGGCCCCGTGGCCACACGCCGGCCATTCACAAAAAGCTCGTAGCGGTTGTCGCCACTCACGTGAATGACAAAACGCGTAGGCGCCGCCGCCAGCGTGAAGGTCTTGCGAAAAAGGAAAACGCCAAATTCGCGAGCGGGGCCGTCGGGATGCCTGATCCAGGCCGCCTTCCAGGCCTGCGTCAGTAAATCAGCATTGAGGGTCTGAGATTTCGACACGCTGCCCGGCAGAACCACGAGCAGCACCGAAAGAAGGAAGGCAAAGCGTGATGGACGAGAAAGCATGGTAAGTGTTTCACCTCGGGAACGAAAACCGCCGGTCGGCATGACGAGCCGGATGGGTGGACTGTATTTATCACCCCGTGGCCTATTATTCAAGGAAAGGCGCGCCAGGAGGGCTTGATTGGGCGCATGTAGCCGCGTCTTTCGTCGACTTTTTTCGCGGGTGGCGCATACATAAGAAACGTTGAATGCGCCACCCGCGGAAAGGCTCTGCCCTTCCGCACAGTTCTTACTGAACGGGTTCGCCCTGAGGGATGGAAATGCGCGCAGCGCCTTGGACTGCGGCGGCTCGACGCCGCCTCGCCTTTTTCCTCCCGCCCCAAATGAGTTGGATGGAAAGGCGGCGTTGTTAAGTTAGCGTTTATGGCCGTTGGCCTGGCTTAGAGAGGCATGATATTTCATCCACCTAATGTCACTATACCGCCGTTGCCGTCCACCGTGATGTGCTGCCCGGCGCGGATACGGTGGGTGGCCACCCCGGTGCCCAGCACAGCGGGCACGCCGTATTCACGCGCCACAATTGAGCTGTGACTGAGCGGGCCGCCCACATCCGTAACGATGCCTGACGCCATGGCGAACAGCGGTGTCCACGCGGGCGTGGTGATGTTGGCGACGAGAATATCGCCCGGCTTCATCCGGTCGAACTCTTCCGGACCGTGAATCACACAGGCGGGGCCGGTCACCCTCCCCGGGCTGGCGCCAATTCCTCGAATGGTGCTGCCTGCCGCCTGGCTACTACGCGCGGGCATCCAGCGGCTGAAGTCCAGGCCGAGGAAGCGGGCGCCCCCCTTAACAGGCAGCGCGACAGGCGGCGTGACGCCCTGCTCCCGCCGACAGGTCTCGCGCCGCTCCGCTATCGCGCGACGATAATCCTCCGCGGGCCGGCCGGCATCGAGTAAGCGCGCTGCCTCCCCCACCTCTTCCCACTTCAGCCAAAACACGTCGTCGCGTTCCGCCATTGCGCCCGCCGCAACCATCCGGCGTCCTGCTTCGCGCAAGATGCGGCGCAGCACCGGCCATCCCAGGCCGACATCGGCGAGACTGTCCTCGCGCAGAGGCGCCGAACCTTGCGCCCAGCGTAGCACGCGCTTGAACAATCGCAGGCGCAGCCCCCTCAGGCGCGCGAGCAACGATTCGGTGGCGTGCTCCCGCGCCCCCGCTGCCGCCGCCTGCCGCTCGTATGGGTTGCGGCCTTGTCCCGCCATAAAGTATTTGAGCGTTTCGAGCAGCGACGCCGGGGCCTCGGCGGGGACGCTCTTCGAGAAATCCAGGTCATAGACCGCGTGGCCAAAACGATTCAGATGTTCCGTGAGGCGTCCGGTGAATTCCCGCCAGCTCTGTACGCCGGCTATAGGCGCCGATGGCGATTCGTATGCCGCCGCAATCTCTTTGCCGCTCGTCCGGACAAGATATCCGGCGAGATCATCTTCACCGCGCGCCCACATCGCGAGATCGTAGAGCGACTTCTCCGCGCGGATCGGCGTGCTATCGAAACCCAGCAGGAAAATCAGTGCGGGCGGGTCGCTTTGGCGCTTGATGAGGCGGTTGTACACGTTTGTAAAAATGGCTTCGCTCACGTTGGCGACCCCCAGGACCAACTGGATGCTTACGTAGTGGCCTGCCGCCGCCTCCACGATCTGGTGCGCGCCGGCGAGCAATTCCCGTGCGGGCGTCGCGGCCAGGTCGCGCCTGGTCCACTCGCTGACCACGTTCGCATAGCGCGGGTGCGCTTCATCGGCCCACCGCGTCCGCGCCGTGCGCATCATCCTGACCATCCTGCGTGCCCGCAGCATCATTGTGAAAAAGAACCTCACCGATTGCCGCGCCGTCAACACCATTTCGTAATAGGCATAATCATGGATCGTCAGGAGCGCAATGGAGTCGCGCGGGAGCCCCATCGCCTGCGCCATCATTTCCTGCGTGGCCTCGCTCCACAGCGGCAAGGCCAGCGTCGCGAACAAGGGTGAGAGCGGCTCGGGCAGCAATTCAGCGACGCTCATTCGGAAGTATCGTCCACCCTTTCGCGGGACCTTCCATTCGAGCGCCGCGCGTGCTTCGGGCAGGGCAGTCACCGGCCGCGCCTGCACAATGAAGATCCGCCCACCGCAAAGGGCCCATTCAATGTCCATCGGCTGGCCGTAGAGCTGTTCGATCTTCACGCCCAGCCGCGCCAGTTCCGCGGCTTGTGCCGGCTCCAGCGCGGCGCGTTGGCGCTTCTCGACCGGGACAGGCTCTTCGCGCGTGCCTTCCTGCGAGCGCGCCGTCATGACTTCTTTGCGGGCGATTTCCTCGGATACCATCGCTCCCGTTTGCTTGTTGATGACAATCGTGTCTGGTGTAACGCGGCCACTGACGATCGCTTCGCCCAAGCCCCATGCCGCGTTGATCATCAGTTCGTCGCGCTCGCCCGTCACCGGATTCGCAGTAAAGACCACGCCGGCGACTTCGGCCGCAACAAGCTGCTGCACGACGACGGCCATGCGAACGTCTTCCGGCCGGATCCCCTGTCGCTGCCGGTAGCCGATCGCGCGCCCCGTCCACAGCGACGCCCAGCACCGCTGAACGGCCTGGATCACTTCATCGCCGCCGCGCACATTGAGGTACGATTCCAGTTGGCCCGCGAACGACATGCCCGGCAAATCTTCCGCTGTTGCCGACGAGCGCACCGCCACGGGAATATCGGCGCCCAATTCGCCGTACCATCGCCTTATCATCTCGGCGATGTCGCCAGGTATCGTGCCTTGTGCGAAGAGCGATTGGATTTGCTCCGACGCGCGATCGAGCGCGGCAGGGTCGTTGACTTGTGCCTGTGCCGCGGCGGACAGAATCCTGTCGTCGAGATGGTTCTCATCCACATAGCGGCGATAGGCTTCGGTGGTGATGTGAAAGCCGGGCGGAATGGGCAGGCCAGCCGCCACCATGCGCGCCAGCGACGCGCCCTTGCCGCCAACCCGTTCGAGTGTCGCCTGGGGGCTATCCAGCTTGAGAATGATTGGACTGGCTTGAGGTGAAGTCATCTTTAGTCTCGACCGGAATTTCCCTTTTGCCTCCCGGCTGTGCACCAATATACCCCCAGTTGCCTCCGCTCGCGATCTTTTGCGGATTCGTTCCTAGGCCAAAGACTGGGGCGTGCCGGACTAATGAGGTTGTTCCCTTGCAGGGACCAGGTTGGCGGCGGGGAGGCTGGCCAGGAAATCGGTGACGGCTTTCTCGTAGGGTTCGCGGGCCTGGTTAAACCCCTCGCCGTGGCGGCGTCCGGGTAGCACCACGATTTTCTTCAGCGGACTCCGAGCGTGGGCATAAAGAGTTTGGGCGATTGACGGCGGCATGCGGCGGTCACCTTCGACGGCGACGAAGAGGATGGGCCGGTCGCCGATGCGCTCGACGGCCTTCACCACATCGAAGTCCGTAAGCCGGAAGTGGCCGCGCCACGCGACCCAATAACCCACCTCATCGGCAATCGGAAAACCGGGCAGGTGAAGGAATAACCGCAAGTGATGCCGCATGGTGCCCAGCATCGAATCGAAGGAGCTATCGGAAATGACCGCGGAAATGTCCGACGATTCTGCTGCCGCCATCAGCGCTGCGGAGGCGCCCATGGAGACACCCCACACCACCACCGGGCGTGCCGCCTGCTCGTGTTCGAGGGCGTACCGCGCTGCCCCTAGGACGTCCCATCGTTCCTGGTAACCCAGGGTGGTGATCGTGCCACCGCTCATGCCCTGGTGGCGAAGATCGAAAAGCAACCCGTTGTATCCAAGGCTGTGGCCAAAAACCGCGTCGGGCAGCATCTCAATGCGGGTGCGATTGAGCCCGTGGCAGTAAATAATGGTGCCGCGCGCGGCTCCCTCGGCGGGAATGTACCAGCCCTTGAGGAAAACCCCATCCGGCGAGGTGAACTCAATCCAGCGGAAATCCATGTTGAAGGATTTCGGCGTCTTGCCGTCGTTAGGGTCGGGATAATGAAACTGGTTGTGCGTGATGATCCCCGTAAAGAACCATGGCACAACGATGAAGAAGAATGCCGCCACCAGCGCGGCCAATATTAACAAGACATTTCGGACGATTTTCAGAATTCGCGACCTAGACGGCACTTATTCCTCCTCGTTTCACTTTTTGCCCTTTGCTATCTGACCGTTGGTCTCTTTTGCGGCTCCCCCGAAATGTAGCACGAGTTACTGAGTCCATGTTCTGCCATGAGGATTTTTCTCCGTGTCCGCTGGGACAGGAAAACGGTTTCACACAGAGTCCACCGAGCGGCTCCATGCGCTCTGTGTGAAATCTTTTGAGGCACAGAGGACACGGAGAGGCTGGTTTTGTTTGGGGCTATGCCGCGATGCAGCCGTTTCGGAACTTAGCCCTTGAGGAGTGAATCCAGCCCACAGGGATTGCCCTTCCTCCTCGGATAGATGGGCTGGAAGGGCAACGTCCTATTTTCGCGTTCAGAAAAGGCTTGCTTTTTCCTG
>Ga0326728_10008259_pt1 | contig 25983 bp, 23 predicted proteins | sample MB3enrmetagenome_FD_207602 | JGI IMG/M metagenome (GOLD analysis project Ga0326728, IMG submission 207602) | Lab enriched peat soil microbial communities from McLean, Ithaca, NY, United States - MB31MN | ecosystem: Environmental > Terrestrial > Soil > Wetlands > Peat | place: USA: New York... | reverse complement strand
TTCGTAAACTCGCGCGCCTCGCCTTCATTGAGCATGAGGCAATCGATCTTGCGCAATAGCTCAGCGAGTGCGTCACGCTGCGTCTCGATCCACAGGTCCATCGTATCGGCCACGACGAACTTCGGCCCGGCGACCTGCGCCAACACATGCATCTGGAGTTGCGGCGAGATGTTGGCGAGGAACACATACGGGGTGCCCTTGTAGCTCTCGGGCAGGGTTGGTTGGAAGGTTTCGAAGACATTCAGGCAAACCGACAGCGTCCGCCGCTTGTTGAGGTCCCATTCGTACTCACCGCTCCAACGGAACGTCTGGCCGTCAGCGATCTGCAGGCCGTCGAGATTGATGCCGTGCTGGCGGTAAAGTTCGATGTACTTCCTTGGAAAATCCGTGCCGACGATCGCGACCATGTTGACCGGCACGAAAAAACTCGCCGCCACCGAGGCGTAACTGGCCGAACCGCCCAGCAAATCGCGATGGTCCTCGATGGGCGTCTTCACGCTGTCCAGCGCCACCGAACCTGTGATGAGAACGCTCACGTGACAGCCGCCAGCCGCTTCTTGAATTCCGCAGACGCCTCGGTGGTATCCGAGGCCCTGAGGATCGCCGAAACAACCGCCACCCGCGTCGCGCCGGCCTCCAACACCTGGTTGATGTTGTCCAACGTGATCCCGCCGATGGCAAAGAACGGAAGCTTCACCTGCGCCGCGACCTGGCGGACCAGATCGGTCCCGACGGACTGGGCCGCGGGTTTCGTGGCTGTCGGGAAAACCGGGCCGACCCCGATATAGCTGGCGCCGTCACGTTCCGCCGCCAGGGCCTGTTCGATGGAGTGGGTGCTGATCCCCACGATGCGCATGTTGGCGAGGCGATCGGTGCGGTGTTCGCGCGGGATGGCCGCCCAATCCTCCTGACCCAGGTGCACGCCGTCCGCGCCCGATTCGAACGCGGCCTCGATGTCGTCATTGATGATGACGGGCACATGATAGGGGAACGCGGCCGAGACCACCCGGAGTCCGATATCGACCCGTTCGGCGTGCGTGCGTTCCTTGGCGCGCACCTGCAAGATGTCCACGCCGCCCGCAACCAAATCACGCACCACTTCGCCGGGGTCGAGGTCCTCGACGTACATCGTGTCGATAAACCCGTACAATCGACACCGGGCAAGTTGGGCCGTGGACATCAACCGAAAAAGACCTTTGCGACATCGTAGAGTTCTTCCGGCACGCAACGGTTGCGCACGCGCAGCTTCGGTTTGCCGGTCTTTTTGTCCGTGACCTCGACGATGACCGAGTCGAGGGTGATGCCGATGACGTCGGGGCCACGCAACGCAACCATTTTCCCAAATTCGCCGTTCATCGCGAGTTCGACGGCTTTCACGCCGTAGCGCGTCCCGAGCACGCGGTCGTAGGCGCTGGGAGTGCCGCCGCGCTGGATGTGGCCGAGCACCACCGCGCGGCTCTCAATTCTGGTGATCTTCTCGATTTCTTTGCAGAGCGTTTCGCCAATACCGCCGAGGCGCACGTGGCCGAACGCATCGAGTTCTTTGGTAGATAAAACCTCCGCGCCCTCCAGTTTGAAACCTTCGGCGACCGCGACGATGGAAAAACTCTTCCCGCCCGCCTGACGGCGCTTGATGATCTTGCAGATCTCAACCAGCGACATGGAGAATTCGGGCAGCAACACCAGGTCCGCGCCACCCGCCATGCCGGCTTCAAGCGCAATCCAGCCCGCCTGGCGTCCCATCAATTCCACCACCAGCACGCGGCTGTGCGATTCCGCCGTGCTGTGCAGGCGGTCGATGGCCTCCGCGGCGATGTTGATCGCGGTGTCGAATCCGAACGTCTGGTCGGTGCCGTCGATATCGTTGTCAATGGTTTTCGGGACGCCAATCACCGGCACACCGCGTTTGTGAAGGCGGGACGCGACACTCAATGTGTCATCACCGCCGATGGCGATGAGCGCCGCCAGGTCCATGCTCTTGATGTGTTTCACCAGCGTATCGAGTTGTTCGTCGGTCGGATTGGTGCGCGACGTGCCGAGGATTGTGCCGCCCAAATGCAGGATGCCCGACACGCGCTCGCGCGTGAGCGGGAAATAATCTCCTTTGAGGACGCCGGCCCAGCCGTTGCGGAAACCCAACACCTCGTATCCTTCGAGCAAGGCTTTGCGTGTGACCGCTCGAATTACGGCGTTCAATCCGGGGCAGTCGCCGCCACCGGTCAGTGTCGCAATCTTCTTCATGTGTCTTTAAATGGCTCCTTTAGAAATCACAAACCCTATGAAGCTGCCAAACCTCGAACCAAATGAAAAGGATTATCTCCCAGCCACAGACCGCACCCCGCGCTCCCGCTACGCGACCCAATTGGGTTCGTTTTTGGCTTCGTTTTGGTAACTTTTCCACACCGGCTTGCGTAGAATTGGGTTCGTTTTGCAACCCCTCCCCCCGCGGCGTCTTCCTCTTGATAACCGCAAAATCCTTTCGCAGTTCCCTCCGCCCCCGTCGTTGCACAAACCTTGGCCGCCCTTGGTGCCGGCAGACCCCAAAACGAAGCCAACGCGAAAAACGGCCCCGTTTTCTTCCTAACTGCTTCTCCGTCAACCATCGCACAGCCAACTGGTTGTCAAGATCCCTTGGCTTCGTTTTGCCGAATTACATATTATGGGCCCCTCGGGGTTGCCGTCGCACATCCATCTCCATCGACCATATTCCTCATATCAAAGAATAGTAACAATCACACGGAGAATATCGTATGACGATACACCGGGTCAAGAACCAAATTACAGCAGTGGGGCGGCCATCTCGCCCGCCTTGCCCCAAATACAGGCCTCTCGCCATCCACCATTGGGAATCGCTATCCTGCGTGCCGTGAGCGCCAAGAGGATTACAATCGACGGGTTCCTCGACGAGTTCAGGCGGCGTCACGAACAAATGACCGACCGCCCTTCAGCGGCGACGACCGGCCGCAACAGCCTCAGAACTAGTCACGCCATCGCCTCTAGAGTCTCTGCGTGCTCCCTTGATTATTCCGGCGTGCCCGCGGGTGCGGGGGTCAATTCCTGTAGCTTGGGCGGCACCAACGGCTGGCGAATCGCTGAGATCCGGTCCCGAAATGAATCCGCCGTTGCCAAGTGCGGGGTTCGGGAGTAAGCTTGGGGCGTTATGGCAACGACCAAGCGAGTTTCCAGCGGACGTTCGCAGCGCCGAAGGTCGAGCGGTGTCCGGCACGCCAGCGGACGCAACGGCGCGACCGCAAAGCCGGCCACATTGGAAGCAAAACTGCGCCGGTATGTGGTGCGCGAGGAAGCACGGGGCGCGTATAGTCATTTCCGCGACCCCGCCAAGGCCCTGGCTGAGTTGCGCAAGCGCGCCAAGAAACTGCCCTCGAATTCGATTCGAGGCAAGCGTCATGCCATACGAACTGCGGCGGCTTAACCGTTTCCTGCGGGAGTTTGAAAAACTCACCGCCGCCGAGCAGCAGGGAATTCTTCGGGCGCTCGAGGCCCTCATTGCGCATCTCAACAGCCGTCAGCCATTGCCGAAAGGGCTGGGCATCAAGAAACTCACGCGCCGTCACTGGGAAGCGCGGGCAGGATTGCAGTTACGCATTGTCTACGACATCGAGGCAGGCTTTGTCCGACTGATTACAGTTGGCAATCACAACGACGTGGAACGTTTTCTGCGGAATTTGTGACGGCAGATGCTGTCCGATGAGTCTGCAGGCGGCGATCTCCTGATTCTTCATTATTCCGGGGTGCCCGCGGGTGCGGGGGTCAAATCCTGCGGCTTGGGCGGCACCAACGGCTGGCTGGCCGCCAACAGCCTGTCGATAAAGTTCGTCGAGTATCTCCCCCGACGGAAGTTCGGGTCCTTCAATGTCAGTTTGTGCAAGGGGATGGTCGTCTTGATCCCCCGGATGATCAGTTCGTCCAGCGCGCGCGCCATGCGATCCAGTGCCACGCGACGGTCCGTACCATAGCATATCAGCTTGGCAATCATCGAGTCATAATACGGGGGGATGACATACCCGCCATACACGTGGGTGTCCACGCGGACGCCGTGCCCGCCGGGAACGTGCAGGAACTCGATGCGACCGGGGCTGGGCTGGAAGTTGTTGAACGGGTCTTCGGCGTTGATGCGGCACTCGATGGCATGCTTCTGAAATTGGATGTCCTTTTGGTCGTACCCGAGATCCTCGCCGGCGGCGATGCGGATCTGTTCCTTCACGATGTCGATCCCCGTGACTTCCTCCGTGACGGGATGTTCGACCTGGATTCGGGTGTTCATCTCAATGAAGTAAAACTGGTTGGTGGCATCGAGCAGAAACTCGATGGTGCCGGCGTTCACATACCCGACCGCTTCGGCCGCTTTGATTGCCGCCTTGCCCATTTTCTTGCGGATGTCGTTGGTGAGGGCCGGCGATGGCGATTCTTCGACGAGTTTCTGATGGCGACGCTGGATACTGCAGTCGCGTTCGCCGAGATGCAGCGTCCTGCCTTTCCGGTCGGCCAGAATCTGGAACTCAATGTGGCGGGGGCTCTCGATGTATTTTTCGAGGTAGACGACCGAGTTGGAAAACGCGCGTTCGGCTTCCGACCGCGCCGTGTGGTAGCCCTTGACGAGGCTGGGGTCGTTGTGCGCCACCCGCATCCCGCGCCCGCCGCCGCCGCCGGCGGCCTTGACAATCACGGGGTAGCCGATTTTTCGGGCGATCTTGAGGGCGTCCTGCTCGTTATCGACGGGACCGTCGCTGCCGGGGACCACGGGCACGCCCGCTTTGCGCATCGTTTCGCGGGCCGCGACCTTGTCGCCCATCGCGCGGATGGCCGAGCTGGGCGGGCCGATGAATTTGATGTTGCAGTTCTCACAAACCTCGGCGAAATGGGCGTTTTCAGCGAGGAACCCGTAACCGGGGTGGATCGCCTCCACGTCGCCCACCTCGGCGGCGCTGATGATCCGGTCGATCTTGAGGTAGCTCTCCTGGCTGGGGGCGTCGCCGATGCAGATGGCCTCGTCCGCCAATTGGACGTGGAGCGAGTCGGCGTCCGCCTTCGAATAGACTGCCAGTGTCCGGATACTCAACTCCCGGCACGCGCGAATGATGCGCACGGCGATCTCACCGCGATTGGCTATGAGGATTTTGTCGAACATGGCAATCTGTGTTTCCAGAGCGGAAGCTGCGCAGCCGCGTCCGCCTATTTGACGCGCACCGCAAAGAGCTTCTGGCCAAATTCCACGGGCTTGGCGTTTTCCGCAAGAACTTCCGTGACGACCCCTTTGACCTCGGCCTTGATCTCGTTCATCACCTTCATTGCCTCGATAATGCAGACGACGGTTTCGGGATCGACCTCCTGACCGACCTCGACATAGGTAGGCGCGTCAGGCGACGGAGCGCGGTAAAAAGTGCCGACCATGGGCGACACAATATGCCTGGCATCTGTCGCGACGGGGGCCGACGCGGGCGCCACGGGCGCCGGGGCGGGTGCAGGCGCGGTAACCGCACCCGCGGCGGACGGTGATGGTGCCGGCGGGAGGGTCACAGACTGTTGAAAGCCCTCGGGACCGCGTTTGATGCGGATTTTCAGCCCATCCTGTTCCATTGAGAACTCGGACAGGTCGTTGTCCTTCATCATTCCAATAATCGCCTTGATTTGCTCCAGTTCCATGGTTCTGGCTCCGTCCTTTTGAAGTTGAGAGGGGCGTTCTTCCATCCGCTCGCCATCTGTCTGCCAAGCCCGCGTCTCGGCACGTTGCGGGTCTCGCTACCACCAAGGTGCACCTATCACTTGGAGGATCGCGTTCCCTTGGCGGGGTCGGACTCTAGCAAAGTGCCTGTGGATTGTCTAACGCTTTCCTTGGCAGCGGCCAACGCCTGACTGTAGCGGGGATTTGTCGGGTTCAACTCGATGGCTCTACTGAGAAGTTGAAGGGCTTCCGCATCAACACCATGCGCGGCCATTTTCGCTCTCGCCAGTTGCCACCAGCCGGAGGCCCGGTACGGATCGCTCTCAATCGCTTCGAGGTACGCCGCGAATGCTTCCTCGCTCCTGCCAGCTCGGAGAGCCACCTCGCCCAGACCCGATTGAAGGCGCGAATTCCAGGGCGCCAAACCCACCGCCCGTTCGCTTTCGTCGAGAGCAGCCACGGGATTGATGCCTTCCATTCGACGGGCTTCCTCGCCCAGGAAGGCCGCCGCCAGTGCCCGACATTCGATCCAGAGTACGGCTGTCACCAAAACCACACAGACTCCCGCCACCAGCCAGTTTTTCCGTCGACGCGGCGCCACGGTGTCGGTCTTGGGCAATTCCTTCAAACCTTGCAACGTGCCGAGCAGAACAAACGCAGGCAGCGCGACGCCCGGTACATACAACTCGAAATCAACCAGTCCGTGCACCGTCCACCCCACCAACGCCCCGCAGATGGCGGCAGCAGCGACATCGCCCGCCCGCTCTCGCGCCAGCCGAAACGAGTCCCGCACCGCGACGATCCACAACGCGGCAAACGCGATAAACGCCAGCACACCCGAATCCGACCACATCTGCAGGAAATTGTTGTGGACGGCCGCGGCTTCCTCGGTCAGCGCCATCTTGTACATTGGATAGATCGAACCGAACGTTCCCGGCCCCGTGCCAATCCAAGGATGATCCTTGATAATGCGAATCGCTCCGCGCCAATAATCCGTCCGGGCTTCGAGGCTCGTCGTCCCAAAATGCAACAATCCACCCTGTCGGGCGAGCGCAACCACAACGCCCAGGACCAGAACGAGCAGTGTAATCGCTTTCGCCGCTCCCCATCGGCCCTTCGGGACCAGACACCACAAAACCGCCAAGGTCATGAAACCGAAGGCGGCGAACCCGCCCCGAGAACCCGTCAACAGAAGACAAAACAGCATTTCGCCTGCGGCAAACACCAACGCGATCCATTTCACCCGCATGTCCCAACCGCGCGCGCGGACCCAAATCCACGCCAGGACCGGGGCGAAGGCCACGACCAGAAACCCCGCCAGCGCGTTGGGATAAACGAACGGGCCGAACACGCGGTTGCTGGTCATGCGCGCCAGAAAGTCCCGTGGCGCGGTGGACGCATCCACGTGAGTTGACGCATACGCGCGGGTCTCTTCCAAGCCTCCGAAATGTTGTTGCATCGCCATCAGGCAGACGAACAGCGTCGCCAGAGTCAGCCCCCCGAATATCCGACCCGTGGCCGCGCCATCGCGCGCAGACCAGGCGCCAACATAAAACAGCAGGACCGCCGCCGCGAAGAGCATGACCGTATCGATCGTCTCCTGGGGACAAATCGTCCACGGGGCGGCCAGTATCTGGGTCAACAGGAAGAACAGCGGCAGCACGAACAGCAAATCCACCCGTGCCAACATCCGATCCCGGTCGAGCACGAGCCAGATGAAGCCGGCGAAGACGAGGATCACCGCGAGTTCATTGGGCCATGTGAAACAGAGCCACTCGATGGCGCCGGTCGGCGGCACGACGGCCCATTGCACCATGGCGGGCGCGCCGAATTTCAGCGGCGCCAGAAACGCCACAGCTGCCAGGCCCAACACGAACCGGTTCGCAAGTCCCTTCATTCAATCGGCCGCCGGCCGTCGGATTACCGCGCCACCATCGTCGCTTTCGGTGTCAGCTTGAGCAGTCCCACCTCGAACGCCAGTGTCTCCGAAATATTGCGCGCAAGCGCGTTACGGATTTGCTCGATGGCCTCGAGGTTACGGCAGGCGAGCGAACTCGTCAACCCGTTCGCGATTTGCCGCGTGGTCGTCGCCTGGTCGGGATGGGCCAACAGTTGGTCGTCGGCTCCCTCGGCGCACAGCAGCAGGTCGCCAAACCAACTGTACATTTCTTCCAACACCTGCTCCCGGGCGGCCCGGTATTCGCCCTCGATCCGCGCTTCCATCTGTTCTTCGAGCCGCTCGCGCACCCGGGGTTCCAATTCCTCGTACCGGTCGAGGTCGAGTTCCGCTTCCACGCGGGCGCGCGTTTCGTTGCGGATTTCCTGAAGGAGCGCCGTCAATTCCGACAACAAACGGTAACTGTGGGAAATTCGTTCCTCGGGGGTGGCGGAGAATTTCGCCAGCAGCGGCAGTAATTCTGCGCCATAGGAAGAGGTAACGCCGGCTGTGATCGGACCGAATGATATTCTCAGGCACCGCGACAGAATTGTCGGCAGCAGACGCTGCGGGTCGGCGGTCAGCAGCAGGATCACCGTCTGGGCGGGAGGCTCTTCCAGCGTCTTGAGAAACGCATTGGCCGCTTCCTCGCCCAGGCAATCGGCGTCCACCACGATCCCGACTTTCACCCCCCCCAGTGACGACCGCAGGTTGACCGATTTCATGAACTCGCGCATCTGGTCGATCTGAATGCGCCGGCTCTTCGATTCCGGTCGCACCCAGTACACGTCGGGATGCACCCCCTCGTCGACGCGCCGGCAGGAATCGCACCGGTCGCAGCTGTCGTGGTCCTTTTCCGAACAGTTCAACGCCTTCGCCAGCGTCCGCGCCATGGCTTCCTTGCCGCTTCGGCGTGGCCCGGCAAACAGATAGGCGTGCGCCAACCGTCCGCGCTCCAGGCTGTGACGCAGTTGCGCGGCGATCTCCTTCTGTTCCTGGAAATCGCTAAAGGACATCCTTTACCAAACTCCAGATTTGCTTCGCGATCCCCTCGATGGTTTGCCCGCCATCGATCACTTTCACGCGATCGCTTTCGCGTTTGGCCAGGTCCAGATATCCCTGCCGCACGCGGTCGTAAAACTCCAGCGCCTGGTTTTCCATCCGGTCGAACAACTCGCGGCCCCGGACCCGTTCCAGACCGATTCGCGGGTCGAGATCGATCACCAGCGTCAGGTCGGGCAGAGACGCCCCCACGGCAAAGCGGTTGATGGTGGCTACGGCCTGTGGATCGATCTTTCGCCCCACGCCCTGATACACGGTGGTCGAATCGAGAAACCGGTCGCAGATGACGATGGCTCCGTCGTTCAACGCCGGCTGGATCACCTCCCGAACGAGCTGGGCGCGGCTGGCGCAAAAAAGCAGCAACTCGGTTTCCGGAACCATGGCCGCCGACTGTTTGCTGTATTGGAGGATGTGACGGATTTGTTCGCCCACTTCTGTACCGCCGGGTTCACGGGCGATGAGCACTGGATAACCCCCTTGCCGCAAGTGGGTTACCAAACGGTCGATGTGGGTGGACTTTCCGCTGCCTTCGCCGCCCTCAAAAGTGATGAATTTGCCTCTTTTAGCCATTTTCCCGAGAAATTTTCACGGATGATAGTGCCGCGTTCCGCAGTGGTCAAGATTTGGCACCGAGCCTGCTCTTTTTGATGTCGATATTCATATCATCATTTGGGTGGGAAACAAGAGATTGGGAGGATTTTCAGATGCCACTGACAGCCGAAAATATCGGGCAAACGGATACGCTCAATGCGCCTGGCCAGGATGCCGTTCCGGCCACCGCTGACGGGTCCCTCATCCGCGTGCTGGCGATTGACGACAACGAGGAGTTCCGCGTTCTCATCACCGAACTGCTGCGGCCCTTTGGATTTGACGTTCAGGCCCTCGCCAGTCCCGTAAAGGCGCTGGAAAAGTTCACCCAGGAAAAAGACAAAATTCAGCTCGTGCTGCTTGACTACTACATGCCCCAGCTTGACGGCGCCAAGACGTTCGAGTGGTTGAAGAAACTCAATCCGAACGTGAAAGTCATCATTGTGTCTGGCGCCGAAGAACTGCGGCTCCGCCAGATCCTCGCTCAACACCCGATCGACGGCTATATCCGCAAGCCATTCCGCGTCCAGGAAGCCCTTCACATCATCCGCCACGTGATGGCCAAATCCAGTGGCCGATCTGCCGCCCCCTAGCGCCTCCGTCCGTCTCCTCTCGCGGGGCCACGCACTGCGCCTGCCCTCTCTGTCTTAAGATTCCGCAGATTGCTTTCTCGGCAAAATGCGTGCGCTGGCACGGATAAATATACTAGGATGTCGTGAGTAGATGATGCTTCTACGACAAATGTTCCATGCGTTGTGCAGGCCGATACGCCCGGGACGCGCCTGATGGAGATGAACACGACCTCTCTTACGTCGCGTCTCAGGAAAGCGGTCACTGATCCATGGGCTGTGGACGTTTTGATCATTGCGGGCTTGTGCCTGGTGGCCTGGCTCGGATACGTCGTCACGCCGCAATTCGCCGCCGACCTGCCACAAGACGGCGTTGATTTCGCGGTGCCGGCATTGAATCTGCTCGAGCGCGGGCGGCTCGCCGTCTCGGCATATGGTCACGATTTTCCCTCGGCGCACCCGTTTGGCACGTCGCTGTTACTATTGCCGTCGTACATGGTTTTGGGACATTTTCCTGGCAATGGCATCTATTCATTGTTTTGCTGCGCGTTCGGGACAATCGCCCTCACCTACATTATCGGCGTGCGTCTGGGCGGGAGGGTGTGCGGATGTGTTGCGGCACTGTTCCTGATCACGAACTTCGGCTTCTGGCAATATTCGCAGAAGATCATGAGCGAGGTGCCGTCCGTATTTCTGGCCATGGCAGTGTTGGCGCTACTGCTGGCCAGTCGGAGCCGAAGAGGGCCGAGCTTGATGTGGCTGGCGGCCGGCGGGGTGCTGGGGTTCGCCATGACCGTACGCTATGACAACGTACTGCTGCTGGCACCGTCTGTTGCGCTGCTACCATGGGAGGACACGTGGCGGCAGCGTATGCGGCGGGCGGGCGCCCTCGCGGTTGGAATGGCGCCGTTCATCGTCGCTTTGGGTGTATACCATCAAATCACCTTTGGCCGTCCGTGGCGGACAACCTATCGGTATTGGGGCCTCGCTGGCACGGTCAGCCAACCGTTATTCTCCCCGGAGTACGTTACCAAAGCCGGCTTCATGCGTTTGCGGCTGGTCGAGCCGGGCGATGCCGATATTGTGGAGGGAAACGGGACGTTTTACCCGAAATCACTGCTGGCTGAATCGGACACCACCCGCGTCTTCGGCCCCCCGTTCTATTGGCAAGCGCCCGGCCGCCGGCTGTTCCAAGTGCTGGCACTACTTCGTAGTGCTCTGGGGATTACCGGGATTGTGGCGTGCTTGATCGGGTGGCGAACCCATGTTTCTCGACGGCAGTTTCTCTTGTGGCTTGTCGTCTCCACCGTCACATCCGTCGTCTTTTATATGCTATACAATTGGCAGGAGGAACGGTTCCTCCTGCGACAGGTACCCGAATTCTGTCTGGCCAATGCGATCGGTGTGACCCTGTTGTTCGCTCTCTGGCCCAGCAAGGTCGCCCGCGCCATGGTGGTCGTTCTTGTCGGCGCGTGGATGTTCCGACTGGCGCTGCTTAACCGGGACGCGGGCTTTCCAACAGGGAGCGACGCGGGCCTCTATCGTCTTCTCTCCCAAGCCGGCCAGTACATGGAATCCAATGCTGTCCTGGTCTCAGATTTCGATCCTCTCCGTGTTGACGCTTACCTGATTCGCGGCACTGGTCGCATCGCGGTGCCGCTCGGCCTGCGGAGCAGCATCAATGTGTTTATCGGTGACGCTGTGAGTCCAACCCCCTTGCATCCCTTCATCGCTTCCGAAGATCCGGGGCGATTGCGCGAGCTCGTCCATTCCGGCAGGCCGGTGTACTGGTTCGTCAAGGACCCATTGACGAAGAAGGGATTCGAGGAAGTAGAAACGCTGCGGAAGTCGTTCCATTTGACGGTTCTGGCAGCCACCGTCGGGAGAGACGGCCCCGAGCATCCGTTCTTTGGCGGGGTTGAAGAAGCAGTGGCAGAGCATTGAGCACCATTCGTATGACTCCGAGCCAGCCATTACGGATGCGGCGCGACTTCGCTCCGGCACAGAACACCCTGGCACAACTGCAAGCTCGCCAGTAACTGGCAGTGCGAGGCAATTCAAACCTTAAGCTTCGCGTATCCTCCAATGCGGGACGCGCGTGCGGGACCAGTGCCAGAGCGGCTCAAGTAGTTATCAATGTCGCGCTTGACCGCAGTAGATCAGCTACGTTCGTCTGTCGGTGATTCTAACCGTGAAACCACTTCCACGCTCGCATGTACCAGGGAGGGGTTTGATCCTGAGGAGGCGCGGCGGGTTGTGCGGTCTTCGCGGGCGCATTGGTTTCACTCGGGCGGCCAGCGGAAGCCGATGGAACGTGGACGACGCTCGCCTGGTTCTGGGTGTTTGTGCCTGACAACCGCGCAAGGGCGGTCTTGTATTCTTGTTCGCGCGGCGGGATTTGAGACTGCAAGTCCGTGATCTTCGCGTCCAGCGACGTCAGCGGCCCCTGTTCCTGGGTAACCCGTTGCTGGTCCGAATTGATTTCGGCTTGTAGCTGCGAACGCTCGGGATTGGAAACCGGTTCCCCCATGTTCTCCCCCTGCGAAACACCCACCGCCCCGGCCGTCAACCGACCCGCGAGGTCACGTCGACCGCCTTGATTAGCCGCCGACGCAGATCCCCCTGTGTCCGATATGTTTGCGAGCCGGGACCGTGCATCGGCGAGTTGCTTTTGGGCGCCAGCGAGCTTCTCGGCTTGTGCGGCACGTTGCGTCTGCGCATCGGCCAATTGCTTCTTGAGAGATTGAAGAGCGGTTTGTGCGACTTGCACTTTCTTCTCGTCGGGCGTCAGCCACGTTCCGGCGAACTTGACCTTGCCGCTCGCGACATTGGACGCCTCGGTCTGCCAGTCGGCCAGACGATGATTGATGTCCGCCGCGAAGCTGGAGTTGGTGTAGGTTGTCAGGAATTTCTCAAAGGCCGCGATTCCCGCGTCGTACTGGCCCTTCGTGAGTTCCTGGTTCGCATTCAGGGCATAGGCTCCCAAGACTGCGTAGTCCGCCTTCTCGTGTTTCTGTTCGAGGGTCTCGCGGACGATGGACTGAATGTCTGACCTGGCCACCTCTCGCGTTGAGAGAATCGTGCCATGATAAAAGGAGGCCTCGATCACGAGCTGCGTATCCGTCTCGGAAAGGATTCGCCCGTCCAGAACCTCGCCAGAACGTAACGTCACGGTGTCGGCGTTGGCGGTCGACACACCACCGGCCAAGAGCACCCCGGCAAGAATCCAAAGCAACCGGCTGAGTGAAACTTCCGTCCCTCTTGTCGGAACGCCACTTTTCGGAATCGTCATTTTATCGCTCCATCGGATTGCAACGCCCTCGTTATCGAAGTCTACGAATCACACTCGTACCAAGCGCGGCTCGGCCATGGCAAGGGCTTTTGGTGGGAACCTCGCTCAAACGGGAGCAATTGACAAGCGATTCGGAGACGCGACCGCGCGGGTTGCCTGAATGTGCGCCGTGGACGGTTGCATCAAGACCGAAAGCGTTTCTTTCGTAATTGCGGAGTGAGATTCTGCCTCCAAGAATCGGCAGCGGCAACACGGTCTTGACCACGCCCTCGGTGAGGTATAGCGGCCAGTAGGGGATACTGGCGCTACGGGCCTGGTCAGCTTTCCGCGCTGCCGCTGCAAGTATTATCCGCCAACTGGAAACCGTTCTTGGGAATCGGCGTGTCCAGAACCCCACGTGCAGGCCGCGACGCAAACGTATCGTGGCTAGTCCTCGACGGTCCGCGGGGTTTGCGCTGCGATTCGCGACTTCATTCGATTCTCGTCTGCCCGCTTGACCCGCTGGAGTAACGCCTCGCTCGTTCCCGCTGACCGGCCGGCTGCCAAATCATACCCACAGCAATAACAACGTTCCTTCGTCTTATAATTTTCCGCCCCGCACGACGGACATTGCAGCAGGCTCACATGGCTGGCATCTTTGCGCCGGCGCCCCACTTGGATGAAGACCGCCGGGACGACAACAAACACCGCAAGAAACAAGAGTAGTATAACGATCTCAGTCAGGTTCACAATCGTCTTTGCACCTTTCTCAACAGCACAATCACGCGGGAGCCTTACTGCCAATAAGCATTACGTTCCGTTTCGAGCCTCGAACCGGCGGGAGTCGAGCTACAATCCTGGCACCGGCTGGGAGAATGCGCCAACCCGTGAACTGCGTCAAGGTGAAACCGCTGAAACATGTAGCTTGGCGGATCACGTGTGCGTTGCGCGGTGATATGGTACCGCCAACAGTTGGCCTCAGATAGATCCTAACCAAGTCTAGGAACACTAGAAGCTGTTGCCAGAAGACTTCTCCTCCAGCGCATATCAGAGGTAATATCGATATCTCGCGACTGATGAGTCCATAGTGTCAGGTTCCGACAATCACACCAGAGCTTGTACGGATTGCCTGAAACGTTTTACTTACAACTGCTGTCTATCTACATTTTCAGCCATTGGTATCCTCTGTTTCGGCCCTGTGGGCCCACCGCACTCAAGGCGTGATCACAGCGCGATAAAACCGTTGGGGTGGCAATGGTTCGGCGACGTCGATCAAAACCAACGGGCCACCGATGCTGGTTATGGTGCCGCCTGTAATGAGCCAGTTGACGGGGGACATTGAGTCGCTGTACTGCAACTGATACGTCTCGCCGGCCACAGATGGGATCGGGAGGGCAACAATCGTGCTGTCTGGAACATTGAAGAACCGGATTTCGGAAATTTGATTGGCCGGAGGGTTGAGGGGAACACTGAGTTTGAACACGGTGCCTTGGCCGTGCGTCCCGCCTGCCCAGGTCGTCCCGTAGAAATTACCATCGCTGCCCTGCACCAGCCCCGCATGTGGATCGTTTCCATCGTTGGGGGAGCTACCAAATGAGTAAAGAATCGTCTCCGTCTGTGCGTCGGCATTAGGAATTGTGAAGCTGAGAGCGGCCACTCCCAGTAGTAGACCAACCGGCAACAGTGCAATTCGCAGTTTCGTGATCTCCTCCCGTGTGCGCTTGTGCGCACGAGACGAGTGTACGGCAGTCCGGAAATCCTGGTATGTAAAAGATATGTAAAACTTCGCGGGGGCTATCGCGGGAGGAGGACCGTGAAGAGCGCGCCGCCGCCGGGCGCGTCGGCGTAGGTGACGCGGCCACCATGCGCTTCGGCCAATCCTTTCACCAATACCAGGCCAAGCCCCAAACCCGCGGGCGCATCGTCGCGGTTGCCGCGCGCGAACGGACGGAAGAGTTTTTCCCGCGCGTCCGCCGGGATCCCCGGTCCGTGGTCACGCACGGACAACGCCACCGACCGATCGGCCGGGGAAAGCGCGACATGAATCTCCCGGTCACGGGCCGTGCGCGAGTATTTTTCGGCGTTATCCACCAGGTTCTGGATGATTTCGGCGATCGCATCCCGGTCGAAGCGCGCTTCTGGAAACTGGTCCGGGATGGAAAGCTCGATGCGAGCCCCGGCGGCTTCGAGGGCGGGGCGCTGACGTTCGAGGCATTCCCGCACGACAGCCGCGAGGTCACCGGGCACGGGACGGACATTGAGCGCACCGCGCTCGAGGCGCGAGAACCCGAGCACATTGGAGACAACGCGGCCCAGGCGCGCGGCTTCTTCCGCGACGCGATTCGCGTAGTCCCGGGTGCGTGTCGGGTCGCCCAACCCATCGGCGAGCATCTCGCTGTACATGCGCAGACCGGCGAGCGGGGTGCGCAGTTCGTGCGCGGCCGAGGCGGCGAATTGCGAGCGCTGGCGCGCGAGCCGTTCGGTGTTCCAAACCAACGCCACGACGCAGAGGCCGGCCACGCTGGCGGCCCCGGCGCCGGCCCAAAAAAGCTGCAGAAAACTGACCCAATTGTGACGGGCCAGCGCATCCGCCGCGGCGAATTCTTTGGCGGCGCTGACGACGATGTACCAGCCCGTGCTTTCGAGCCGCGCGACGGCCACATACGAGCCCGTGGTGCCGTTGGGCGTGAAGCGGGCGGGCAACGCGGCACTTTTGAGAGTGTCCGCCACGGCTTCATTGGAGATGACAAAACCCTGCACGAGGACACCCACGGGCGTGGTGACATTGCGCAACGCGACGAGGCACGGCCCGTTGGAGGTCTGCAGGGAACACCATTGAAACTCGCCGACGCCGATGGAGACGTTCCGCTGCCCGTTCTTCAGGTGAAATCCGCCTTCGGCTAGCGTCGTTCCTGAATTGGTGCCGAATTTGATGTCCGAATAGATCCTGGCCGCCAGCGCATTTTGGATCCAAGCGTCGGCCTCCATGACTTCGACATGCTGCTGCGGCAGCGATGCCGGTGACGGCGACGCGGAGGCGTAGAGGCGCGGCGAGGAGGAGGTTGGCAACGGTTGCGGCAGCCCCTTTTGGAGGTACGCGACGCACGCCGAAGCCTGCGCGGCCACCTGCAAATCGCTCTGGATCGCACGTTGCGCCTCGACTTTGGCAAGGATTACGCCATCCACGTCCGCGTCGGGCAGCGTGGGCAGGGTGACCCGTCCCGCCGGGTCGATTTGGAAGTACGCGCGGATGAGCGGGTCGGTCGGTCCCTGGGCCAGCGGCGAGGGGGTGACGGACGGGCCTTCGGACGCGCCTCTCGGGTCGTGATAGAGCGATTGATATTGATAGAAGGGACGGTTGGACTCGGATTCCAGAAGCGTCTGGAGTCGATCCTGAAGGCGTTCCACCAGTTGACGGGCGGTGTCGCTGGCGAAACGCCGCGGCGGCGATTCGATTTGGTCGACCGTGCGTTGCACTTCGCGCGAGCCAACGATGTACCACGCGCAACAGGGAACCACCAGCGCCGCGATCGTCAGGACGAGCGCCAGGGTCGTGCGACTGCGCCAGAACCTCATCGCTGGCCCCAGGCGTAGCCGACGCCCTGCACGGAAACGATGATCACCGGCGCGGCGTGATCGCGCTCGATCTTCTGGCGGAGGTGGGCGATGGTCACGTCGACGGTGCGGGTTTCCATGTCCGCGTTCGACCCCCAGACCTGTTCGAGCAATTCGCTGCGGGAGACGGCCCGTGCTCGGTGTCGATGGAGCCAGCGCACGATGCCGACTTCGCGGGGCGACAGCGGGATGATTTTGTGATGGCGGCACGCCTCGCAGTGCCCAAGGTCGAAGCGGCAGCCGTCGATCTCGATGATCTCCGGCTCCGCGGGCGCGGACTGGGCGCGGCGGGCGAGAGCGGCAATCCGGGCGAGGAGTTCGCGCGCCCCGAACGGCTTGGTGACGTAATCGTCCGCGCCGACCTTCAGGCCGCGCACCTTGTCTTCCTCGGAGCCCTTGGCGGTCAACATGAGGATGGGCAGGTCCGGCCGGGCTTTGCGAAGCCGGTGACAGACTTCGACGCCGTCGAGTTTCGGGAGCATCACGTCGAGCACCACGAGGTCGAGTTCGGGATCCAGGCCGCGCTTCGTGGCGGTGAGGCCGTCGGCCACCATGTCGACGGTATGGCCCGCGCCCTTGAGCAAGTCCGCCAACCCGTCCCGCAGCAGGGGATCATCTTCGACAACGAGGATTTTCATGGTGTTCCCAATCTCAGTGTAATCCGCCGCATCGATGGGGGAAAGTAAAAGGTGTGTAAAAACCGGGGGGTGATTACAAAGTGGTGATCGCTGTATCAACCGTCCCCCTCACCCGTCCCCGCAAACGACGGCGGGGCCGGACTCTCCCCCGGTGGGGCGAGGCGTGCATTGCTGCCATTTCCTCTCCCCGTGGGGGAGAGGATCAAGGTGAGGGGTGCTGTTTGCGTCTGACCACCGCCTTTAATTAGGCTCCAAAAGCCGTTGGCCTCTGCGCGGATTGTGGTACAAGGTTTCCCGTGATGAAAAAGATGATTCGCGGCGCGACGTTGGAAATCGTGCAGGGCGACATCACCGCGTTGGCGGTGGATGCGATTGTCAACGCGGCGAACGGTTACTTGAAACATGGCGGGGGCGTGGCCGCGGCCATCTCGCGCAAGGGCGGGCCGACGATCCAACAGGAATCCGACGCGCTGATTTCGACGCGCGGGCCACTCAAGACCGGCGAAGCGGTGATCACGGGTGGCGGCAAACTGGCGGCAAAGTTTGTGATTCATGCTGTCGGCCCGGTCTGGAGCCGGCACGACCCGTCGGAGGCGGACCGACTGTTGTGCGAGGCGGTGAGGAGCAGCCTCACACTGGCCGAGGAGAAAGCCTTGAAGTCCATCGCGTTTCCAGCCATCAGCACGGGCATCTATGGGTTCCCCATCGAGCGCGCCGCGCCGTTGATGCTCCAAGAAGCGAGACGCCACCTCGAAGGGGAAGCAGGTTTGGAGCGCGTGTTGTTTTGTCTGTACGACGCGGCAAGCGATCAGGTCTTCGAGTCGGCATTCGCAGATCTTTGAGCGTCGTCCGCCGCCATCGATGCCACTTGAGCGTTGTCGCGTCCGATGCTACCTTTCCCGCATGAAAACTTTCGCGCTCGTCGCGGTCGCGCTGCTTTTACAAACCATGAACATCCACGCGCAAGCCATCGATAAGATCGCGGTCAAAGACATTGACCACAAGGAGACAACCCTGGGGGCGTACCAGGGCAAGGTGCGGCTCATCGTCAATGTGGCCTCCAAATGCGGCTTCACCCCGCAATACGCCGCGCTCGAGACCGTCTACGAGAAATACAAGGACAAGGGTCTGGTCGTCCTCGGGTTCCCTTGCAACCAGTTTGGCGGGCAGGAGCCGGGCACCAGCGAGGAGATCAAGCTGTTCTGTTCCAGCAAATACAATGTCACGTTCCCGCTGTTCGAGAAGATCGACGTGAACGGTCCGCAGCGGCATCCGCTGTACACGCTGCTGGCGGGCAGTGATTCGCCGTTCCCCGGCGACATCAAATGGAATTTCACCAAGTTCCTGATTGGCCGCGACGGCACGATCCTCAAGCGGTTTGATTCCAAAACCACACCGAACGCACCCGACGTGATTACCGCCATCGATGCCGCGCTCGCGGCGAAGTAGCGGGGAAGGGTCAAGATACACCCGAATCAGGTCTTCGAGTCGGCCTTGGCCAGCCTCTGAGCCGATTGTCGCACGAAGAAGTCAAGCAGGGGCGGACAAAGCCGGCGCAGCCAGATGGCAATCCGCGCGGAGGCGGTCAACACGACCTGGCGTTTGTGCCGGGCGCACCCGCGAAGAAGAGCCTGGGCGACTTGTGCGGGATGTTGTCCCGCGAACGGGCTCTGGCGCGCGGGGCCGCCGTACCGATACATGTGATCGAAAAACGGCGTGTCGGTGTAGGCCGGCAGGACGGAGATGACCTCGATTCCCGTCCCCTGCAATTCGATCCGCAGGGTATCGCTCACGGCCAACAGCGCGAACTTGCTGGCGCAGTAGGCGCTGTTGCGCGCCGCGACCACCATGCTCAACACGCTGCCGACATTGACAATCTGTCCCGAGTGCTGCTGGCGCATTTGGGGCAATACGGCCTGAATGCAGCGGATGGGTCCGTAGAGATTCACGTCCATGAGCGACTGCACATCGTCGAGCGGCGTATCGGCGAACGTGGCGCGCATCCCGACGCCGGCATTGTTGACGAGAATATCCACGCGGCCGAACTTCTCGACCGTGGTTGCCACGAGTTGCCGCACGTCCTCGTCCTTCGTGACGTCGGCGGGCACGACCAGCAACCGGTCGTGCCACTCGGGATGCGCGTTGGCGATCTCGCGCAATTTGGTTTCATTTCGCGCGGCGAGGACGACGCGGGCGCCTTCGCGGGCAAATTCCAATACGGTTTCCAAACCGATGCCGCTGGAGGCGCCGGTGACAATGACGACCTTATCCTGAAAGCGAACGCGCATGGTGAAGTCGATTTCTCTTCTCAGTCGAACAAGACCATGGTACATGGCCAGCGGTTGCCTTGGCAACGCTTGAGCCATGAACGACGATCTTGTCACCTCCCCGAAGTACGTGCTCGCCATTGACGACGAACCCGAGATTCTGGAGATTATTCGACAATGTCTGGAAGGCGAAGGGATGCCCGTCCTCACCGCCCTGGGATCCAAGAACGGACTGGAAACGTACGAGAATCGCTGGCGGGAGATCGGAGTGGTCCTGCTGGATTACGTGATGCCGGAGATGACGGGGGACCTGGTGCTTGAGTTTCTCCAACGAATCAATCCCGACGTGCGCGTGATTTTGTTGACGGGGTGCGACGACCAGGTTGCCCGCGGGATGTTCGAGGCCGGCGTGCGCGGTTACATCCAGAAGCCGTTCTACATCGACGATCTGGTGCAGCGCGTCCGCGACGAATTATTGCAGGCGTGATTGGAGGCGGGATGGTGATACAAAATTCTTGGAAACACGACCCGAGGCGGAGTAGATTGCGCCATGAGCAAAAGTGAACGGTCCGAGAATCTGGTGGAGGTGCATCACGCGCACGACGAATGGGAAGGCAGCATCATCGTCGGGTATTTGCGCGACAACGGGGTGGAAGCCACCCTGCAAGAACCACCGTCGATGCCGCCATTCGATGCCGCCGAGTCGCTGAGCGGCACGGAGAGAATGAACGGCATCTTCGTGCTCGAACACGACGCCGACCGCGCACGCAGCCTGTTGAAAGAGTTCCTGGACACGGTGACGGACGAACAGATCGTGGAGGACGCGGCCGGTCAGAAGCTGAAGGTCGACAAGGAAACGATTGGACGATTGCGCACCGCGTTGCGGGAAGAACGCAAGACGTTTGCGTTCCTCGGGTGGACCGGGGTCGTGTTTCTCGGCGCGGCGGCCCTGCTCTGGGCGATCTGGCCGGCCTGGTTGAAGATCGGGCCACCACCGGCGGAGTTTCGGTGGGTGGTCGTGGTCCTGCTCGCGCTGGCGGCGGTGTTTGCCGGTAATTGGGCCCGCCGACCCACGAAATGAAGCTGGCGTGCAACATCGACCAACGGGGCAAGCGGACGCGGCTGATCGGCGGGGCGATTGTCGTGTTGTGCGGCGGGGCGTTGATTGTCACCGGTGTGATCAGCGGATCGAAGGCGCTGCTGGTGGCCGGCATTTTTTTGGATGTTGCGGGCGCGTTCATGATCTTCGAGGGCGCCCGCGGCTGGTGCGCCCTGCGCGCCATCGGCATCAAGACACCGATGTAAAGCGGCATGGAGCAACTCAACCGTTACGGCGTATCCGGCTGACGACTTCTGAGTGGCGGCAACGATTGCTGACGCCCTATCACGAAAGTCAATTGACCTATTTCCCGTCGCTCGCCGGGGGTTGAGGCTGCGGCTGCGAGAACCACACCCAATCGCCCTGGTTGAAGTCCTGGTGTCGCGAATTGCCCGTGCCGGTGAAAGCGATCTGGCCACCGTCGTCAACCCCGTTCCAGCCGACAGAATAGAGCACGTACTGGCGATCCGGCAGACGGCGGTAGCGAAGCGGCTCGCCATCGATCACGTCATGCGGCACGCTGGCCAGAAACTCGGGCACAAGTGCTGGCAACGTATCGGGCAGTTGCCCGTGGACAAGCCGATACCGTTCCAGGGCGCAAGCGACGGCAGCCTCGTCCACGCTGGTTTGCGCACGCGCCATGTGGTTGGCGGCGTTTCCCAAGCCGGCCACGAGGAGCTTGCGCATCACGTTGTATGGCGTTATGCGCATCGATTTCGTTGACCGATCGATGTTCCCGAACGTCTGTGGATCGACACGGCGGTGCTCCTCATCGATCGACGACAAGTACGCTTCGGTGTAGAACCGATCCGTCGCCAGTTGATTCTGGTACAGCCAGCCGGACGGCACGGCGCGATCCAGCCAATTCGTGGGCGAAAGATCGTCGTTCGCGTTCATGAGTGCATTGACGAATCCGGATTGCGAAGGGTGTTCGCGCATGGAGCAGATGTAGTAGTAGTTACACAACCGTTCGCCACGCATGGCCTTCACGAAGCTGGCGAACAGGTCGGCCTGTTCGAATCCCACCCGGAGCGCCGCCAACTGGCTTTCATTCCACCGGTGCGCGACGACCCCTTCCCATACGGGCTGCGCGGCCGTGTCCAAGACAGCCGCGCGTACCAAAAACGAAATCAGTGTAGGCTCGTCCTTCAATTTGTCCGCCAACCGCAGACACATCTGCACGTCGTCGAAGGCCGCGTCGGTGTTGCCCACGGCCAGTTCCGCCAACGCCCTCAACCGGTAGACTCGCGCCAGACTACGAAGGTAGTTCAAGTGGGGTAATAGCATGGCGCCGCCGTCTTCGTAGCGGATCGGGAAACGGCAATATGGACGGCGGCTGGCCTCCGAGATCTCACGCAGGACGGGCTCGTACCTCGACAATGCGGCCAGCAGATCGGCGTTTGTAAAACATGCCTGCCACGCGCTCAGATCTTCCATACGCCCCGTATGCCAGTTGCCCAAGGCGTTCGCGCAGGCCGGCAGGCGGATGGCGTACAGGCGCGGGTGCGCCGGTGGTTTCGGGAACAATTCCGCGAATAGCGGTATGGTCGCGAAATTCTCACTGTCAGGAACCGCGGGCGGGACGACGGATGACCACTCGAAGCTGTCGCCGTTGGCCTCGCGTTGGCGCTGGTACGTGTCCCAAGCGTGTTTTCCGCGCCAGTCTTCCTCGGCGTAGAACAGCGCCACGAGGGTAACGAGGCAGGCGATGACGAAGAGCACCCAACGAAAGGTTTTTTTGAGCATGTCAGGCCTCCCCGGTGATCCGACAAGATTCACTTTGCGGTCCCGGCGGGTACGGATGTTTTGTTTCCGCCGGAGACTCGGCAGGGGAACCCAGTAGTTGCGCCAGCTCCCGTTGTTGTTGGGCCAACGCCAAAGCCATGTCGCGGGATGACGCCGGTGATCGTTCGGCCAGTTGTCGTTCCGCAGCCAGTGGCCGAGTGGCCACGTTCAACGCCAGGATGACCACCCAGACACACGCCAATCCCGCCCATGCGGACGGCGAGGGCCACAACCATTCACGCCACCATGGCGGTTGGAAAGCCTCCGGTTGCGCGGCCGTCGGGAGAATCCCGGCCCGCCACGCCGGCGGCACCTCGCGCAGCGGGTGCTTCTTCAGAAACTGTTCAAACTCGTCCATGTTGCTTGATCTCGTCATAGAGTGGACGCAGCCGTTCGCGCAATTTGTCTATGCCGTAGCGGTAGCGGCTGGCGGCGGTGTTGGGCGGGATGCCCAATGTCTCCGCGATGGCCTCGAATGTCATGTCCTCCCACAGTTTCAGGTGAACGACGGCGCGCTGGTCGGCGGGCAGTTCCGCCAGTGCGGCTGCCAGGCCCAGCCGAAACGCGGTCTCATCGGGGTTATCACTCGGGGCGAATACCGCGGCGGATTCAGCCGCGAGTCGATCGTAATTCTTTTGTCTCGTCGCGCGGCGCCGCATCAGATCAATGGCCTGATTGTGGGCGAGACGGATCAGGAATGCGCGCGGCTCCGTGACATTCTGGAGCAACTGCGGATGACGACCGAGTTTGAGGAACAGTTCCTGCAGAACGTCATGGGTATCGGCTTCATGGCGGGTGAAATTCAGGAGAAACGCAAACAGGGCCTGTGCGTGGTCGTCATACAGCCGTTGCAAGTCGTGCGGCGCGGCCATCTTCCTGTGATTGACGCTTCTGTCAACGGGATTTGTCTATACTACCTGCGCTTCCCGCATGTGTCGAGAAGCCAAGCGGAGGCGGTCAGCCGCCGACGTCACAGCGGCTGGCATTCGAACGAAATGGAAAAGCCGGCTGGTGCCGACCCGGCGGGAACGTCGATTATGAAGTCGTCCGCGTAGAATTTTCCCGGCACCCAGCGTTTGACCGGCCAGACGGATTGGCCCAGGGGTTGGAATTGTGAGCTGAATTGTCGGATGTCGCGGTTCCGGGCTTCGGACCGAACGCGGCAGCGGACTGCAAGGTCGACATCCACAGGGACCGCGACCGAACAGAAGATGGTGATGTGGATTTGATCATGGGGGCTGGCGCCGGCGGAAGTCAGCGCGGCGGCGGTGTAGCCTTCAAACGTCACCCCTTTTCCCAATTCCGTTGATTGACGAACGACTTCGGGAGGCAAGGTGTCGCGCTCGACGAGTCGGCGGGCATCGATGGACTCGCCGTGCCGCGAGTAGAGGACAATACCGTCTTCCGCATCGACGAGGTGCAACTGCGGTTGAGATTCGGCTTGTCGCTGGATGTCACGGAGGTTCTTCAGCCAGTTGAGACTGGTGGTTGATCTCCACGAATCACGCATATCCAGGAGCACGCAATCGATTGGCGACGGCAGGGGCGGGGTCACGTACAGATATTTCTGGGTGATGAAATGGGCCGCGGCGCGCTGGGTGGCGAACAAGGAGGCTTGTCGGTCGATGCGTTGGGCGATCCGCTGCACGATTTCCGGGCGGTCCGGTGGAGTTGGCAGCGCGACCAGGGCCGGTTTGCTCCAGAAGATGTTGCCAAAAAACACGGAGAGCAAGATTCCCGTGACGGTCGCGCCGGAGAGAACGGCCCGTTGTCGGGCCGGGGTGGCGCGGGACAACGCGGTGGCCAGGGCCCAGAACACCACGGGGAACAGGGCGAGCTGATACCAGTAACGGATGCTCTTGAGCGTGGGATCCAGGCAATCGAAGAGAAACACCAGCGACCCCACGAAAAGGATCGAGGGTTTCTTCAAGGGCACGAACAACAGGGGAGCCAGCAGGAGCGCGGCAAAATAGAACGTCGATGGCGCGAACAGATTCCCCCAAAATGCTTTGGGGTTCGCCCATGGAGAAAAGAGGATTTCCTTGTTGTTCTCGCCGATGGCGGCGAAGTGGCTTTGCGCCATGTACGGCTGATGAGACATCGCGGGAATGACGACGGAAGCCATGACGAGAAAATACGCGAAGGCGACCACGGCGGTTACGATACCCAGCTTGCGACGGTTGCCAAACAGGGTGAGGTAGAGTCCGAATGTTCCGATCGGGATCGCCGCTTCCTCCTTGAGGAGGATGGCCCACACGGCGAACAGCAGCGCCCAGCCGCGGCGTTCCTTGAGCCAGAATGCCAGCGCCAGAAAGAACAGCGGCAGGCAGAGGGTTCCGCAGTGGAATCCGTAGGAACCACTGTAAATGAATTGTGACACGGGCGGGAAGACCAGCCAGGCCGCCACCAGCAGCAGCGCCGCTGTTTTGTCCTGAAAAAATTTTTGGCCGATCCAATAGATGGGCAACGCGCAGGCCATGACGGCGAGGACCTGGAGCAGGATCGTTACTTTCAGGTCCGGCCACAAGAGCCAGAGCGGGACGAATGGCAGAAAGCCTGGTTGAAAATGGTCGTAGAACAGCGGTCGGTCGGGATTGACGCGCAGGAACAGCTCACGCGGATTGTAGAGCGTGTTGTACATGGTGCGGGCGTAGTCCCCGCAATCGGCGTAGCCGAGTTGGAAATTGTTGAAGCAATGGATTTGTTGGACGAGGTAATAGACCGACAACCCGACGGCTGCGGAGACAACGGCTGTCGCCAGTAAACTTGCCGGTTCGAAGTCGTAGCCGAAACCGGACAATCGCGAAGACGAACTTCGTTCCGGACTTGGCGACGGGGGGTTGCGCAACCAGAGCGCGATCGTCCAACCACAGGCGGTGCAGAAGAGGATCGGGTCGAGGCATTGCGGGCGCAGGCCGAGAAATCGTTTTGCCAGGATGAAGCTGGCGGCGGCGGCCACCACGACACCGGGGTGCGCCAGTCGACGGCATTCGTCAGGACTCTGAGCAGTCGAACGCAGAAGCAGGACTGTTGCCGCCGTGGCGACGAGCATCAGCACGATTTCCAACTTGCCGGGGACGGCGGGCAAGGCCCAATAGAGTTCCGGGGAATAATTGGTTCCGAGCAGGACCCAAAAGGCGCCGAGGCAGAGCGTGGCGATGACCGCCAATGCCAGAAACCAGGTGTACCGGAACGCGGGGCGCATGGTGTTTTCTCAGAAAAGCCGACAAACTGGCGTCACGGGAGTTGATGGTAGCGCCGCATTCGGCCCCGGCTCAAGGCGGAAAGCAGATTACGATCATCAACGGACGAATGGTGCGGACAGCAACAGCACCCCTCACCCTAACCCTTTGCTCCGAACTACGGTCCGTAGGTTCGGAGCGTCTCGTCAAACTCGGCTCCCCCAAGGGGAGAGGGGATTGCGGCGCGCGGCCTACAGTTCAACTCACGGCTCTATTCGCATTAGCGAC
>Ga0326728_10008258_pt1 | contig 25984 bp, 20 predicted proteins | sample MB3enrmetagenome_FD_207602 | JGI IMG/M metagenome (GOLD analysis project Ga0326728, IMG submission 207602) | Lab enriched peat soil microbial communities from McLean, Ithaca, NY, United States - MB31MN | ecosystem: Environmental > Terrestrial > Soil > Wetlands > Peat | place: USA: New York... | reverse complement strand
GCCGATCGAGCCGAGGAGGAGGTTGATTCTCACGAGCTCCTGCGTACTCGGCGCCTGCTCCGTTTCCCGAAGCTCGGCGAAGATGTCCTCGGCCTCGTGCGCGGTCATGACGATGGCTTCTATGCCGAAGCTCCCCGCCGCCCCCTTTATGCTGTGCAGCAGGCGGAAGCAGGAGTTGATCTCGGCTGCGTCGTCGAGCCGGCCCAGACCCTCTCTGATGCGCCCGATCATCTCCCTGGTCTCGGTAAAGAAGTCCTTGAGCGGTCCCGGGCCGATGCTGAGTATGGCCTGAATGCTGTCGGAATCGCGCTTGTGCGAGCGGCGCTCCGCCTCGAGGGCCGTCTCCGCGGCGAGGACCTCCGTCCGGTCCTCGATAGTCGCGAGAACGCTCTCGACCCGGCTGTCGTCGCAGAGGCGGTCGAAGCTCACGGCCAGGAAGCGCTCTCCCTCATCGCCCCCGAAGCGGAGCTCTCGGACGGGATTCATCTCGGCGAGGAAGTCGTCGTCGGCCGTCCTGTTCTCGAAGAGCTGTTTGATGTAGCGGCCGAGCTCGGCCTTTCGCCCGTCTTCGCCGCTCGGGAACAAAAGCTCGGGAAAGGCGGTTCCCGCGATGTCGCTCCTCCTGATGAGCCTCTCGGTGGCAAGCGAGTACTCGGGCTCGACGCGGAAGTCTCTCCCCATCGTGAGGAAGCCGACGGGTAGCGCGTCGAGAAGCTTGCGTTGCCCCTCGTAGCTCCGCTTGAGGCCCTGCTCCGCCTCATCGAGCCGCTCGGCCATGTCGTTGAACCCGGACTGTAGCTCCTCGAATTCCGCGACGCCGACATCCTCGAGCCTGGCCTCCCTGTCGCCTGAGGCGATCCTGTCCATTCCATCGACGAGGCCGGCAATGGGGACTCGTATACTCCGCAGGAGCATCGTGCCGACGAGGCCTCCGATCGCTATTGCGGCCAGAGTGAGGATGCCGAGCAGGACGAGGCTTCGCCAGGCTGTCGCCGAAGCGTAGTCCCTGGCCGTCTGGAGGTCCATCATTATCGGGCCTCTGACCTTCCCCTGGAACTCGACGGAGAAGGAGGACTGGGCCGCGATGAGGGCGTCCTTGAGCGCCCAGACTTCCTTGTTCGCCTCCGATATGAGCTTCCCCGAAGCGCCTTCATCCATGAGCCTGATTCTCTTCGAGGATACTTCGATGATGCTGTCCTGGAGAGCGACGTAGTCGGCGTAGTCGGCGAGGATCTTGCCGTTGATCGCCGCAGCGGCCTCGGGGAGGATCCGCGCGAGTTCGTTCTTCTGACGCTCGAAGGCGCGGCGCTCCGCGAGGATGGCAGGTATCTCGGAGGGATCGCTTTGATAGGCGAGCGTGAAGAGCCCCTCTCTGAGGATGGTGCTCTCCATTGTGTCGAGGGCGGAGAAGGTGGGCCCTGTCTTGTCGATGATCTTCGTTACGTCCCGCGCCGACGAGACGATGCCGATCACCGATACGGCGCCCGAGATGGTGAATGCGAGGATAATCGCCCCGATGCCGAGCCTCAGTCTAGCCGCGAGGCTTATCCGCGAGCTTGTCCTCATCGGCTAGACCTTGAGCGACACATTGACTGAGAAGGGGCCGAGCTCGGAATCGAAGGGGATCGTGATGACGGGCACGCTTGCCGGCCACTTTATCTTGCTGCCTCCTCCGACGAGAACACCTGGCAGCGAGATGCTGATGCGGAACTCGAGGAGGTCCTTCTTCGCGTTGCCCGCGACTATGTTGACGAGCTCGCCCACTATGTCGATTACCTCGTTGCTGAGAGTCGTGTACTTTTTCTCAGCCATCTTCGAGGCTATGCCTATCGCTGTTTCCCTGCCGAAGCTGAGGACCACCGCCCCGACTGTCTCTCCTGCGAGTCCGATGATGCCGGTCACCTCGTCAAGGTTCTGGGGATCCTGGTTCAGGTAGGGAGCCTTGCTTGAGCATTCCACTCCGAGGTAGTTCCTGAAAAGATTCACCGACGCAGTGAGAAAGGGATTGATGTATTGAGCCTTCACTTCTCGCCTCCCCACAGGACATGCTTCTCGAGCTTTTCCTTCAGTAGACCCGCCTTGATCGGCTTAACGATGTAGTTGGTCACGCCAGCCTCGATAGCCTCGAGCACGTTGTATCTCGCGGCCTCGCTCGTGACCATGATTATGGGCGTTTCCTTATAGCAACCCATCGCCCTGATAGCCTTCACGAAGTCGAGCCCGCTGAGCTCGGGCATGTTCCAGTCGACCAGGAAGAGGTCGATCGATGTGGAAGTCGCTATTTGAAGAGCTTGTTTGCCATCCGGCGCCTCGAAAAGGTCAGTGTCCGGAATCCCGAAGTCTAGAAGGATGTTCTTATGAATATTTCGCATCACCATGGCATCGTCGATCACTAGTATTTTCATTCCGTAACCCTTTTGATCGGGCGGGAATAATCCCGCCGACTTCGCTTGTGAGTTTTTGCGTGTTCCTCTTTAGAAAAATGCTATGCGACGCTGAATGAGTAGCTACTCTTCATTGTTGTTAAATAATATCACAAAAATAATAAAAAAACCAAATATGTCCATTTTTATGTGCCTCGCAGTCGGGCTGCGGTTATTGTCGTCAAAGGACTTTTTGAACAGCCCTGGTTCGACTTGGATTCGCTCAGCACTTTTTTTTTAAAAGCGCATAGAAATCGCGGCTCTGCCCATCCACGACGAGCATGGCCGGCAGCTCGCGCAGGACGACGCGGCGTACGGCCTCCATGCCGAGCTCGGGGTAGTCGATCACTTCGCTTAAAACTACGTGCTCGCGACCCGCGAGGGCGGCCGCCCCGCCTATGCAGGCGAGGTAGGCGCCGCCGTTTTTTCCTATCGCCTCAGCGGCGGCCTCCGAGCGGCCGCCCTTAGCGATAGAAACGAGACTCGCGCCGCGCGACACAAGCGCTTCCATAAAAACATCCATGCGTCCCGAGGTCGTGGGCCCGAAGGAGCCGGAGGCATTGCCGCTCGCCGCCTCGGTGGGGCCGGCGTAAAAGACGGGATGCTCGAAGAGGTAGCGCGGCAATTCCTTACCCGACTCGATGAGCGCGCGGAATCGTGCGTGCGCCTTGTCGCGGGCTGTGACCACCGTACCGGAGAGGAGGAGGAAATTGCCTGGCTCGAGGCTCCCGAGTTCGCGGGCGAGCTCGGCCTGCGGCCGATCGAGGTCGACACGCCTGGCGCCGGGGAGCAGGGGGACGCTCGCGGGGAGGAAGCGGCCGGGGTCGGCCTCCATGCGCTCGAGGAAGAAGCCTCCGCTCGAAACGATGGCGCGCGTGCGGCGGTGCGCGGCGCAGGCGACCCCCATCGCGAGGGGGAGGCTCGCCGCGTGCCTGGGCAGCCTGATTGCGCGCGCGGCGAAGGCGAGAGCCGAGCCCCCGAACTGGGCGCCCACGCCCGTGGAAGAGGCGATGGCGAGCATTTTCTCCTCCCATCCACGGTCCCGGAGAGCCCTGCCGTCTCCGGTCGCGCTATCGGGCAGCTTGTCGAGGAGGCCAAGGGAAGCGAGAGCGAGGGCCCGTAGGCTCTCGTCGGGGCCTTGGCCCCCGAGGACGAGGGCGAGGCGGTAGGGCGGGCAACCCGAGGCGCCGAGGGACCTTATGCGCTCTTTGATCTTCGCCTCGAGCGAGGGGCCGTCGAGGAGGGCGGGACTTTCCATCGTAAGGCTCGTGCGGTTGGCCGAGCCCCCTCCCTTGGCCGAGAAGCAGAAGCGGTACTCGCCGCCCGGAACTGCGCGTATGTCCGCGAGGAGCGGCATGTTGTCGCCCGTATTCTTCTCGTCGAGGAAGCCGACGGGCCCGAGCTGGGAGGCGCGGAGCCTGTGCCCGGCATAGGCCGAAGACGCGCCCCGCTCGAGGGCGGTTTCGTCGTCGCCATCGCTGTCGACTAGCGCTCCCTTCCAGCCGAAGACGACTGCCGTTCCCGTGTCCTGGCAGAGGGGATAGACGCCCTCCGCCGCGATAGCAGCGTTGCGCAAAAGCTCGCAGGCGACAAAACGGTCCGCATCGGAGCTTCCGCCCTCGGAGCTAGTCCGCTCATCGCGCGCGATCCCGCCGAAGGCCGCGGCCTCCTCGGTCGGCAACTTGAAGGCGATGTCCGTGAAGGCTCGAGCCGCGAGAGCTTCCAGGCTTTCCTGATCGATGCGGATGCGCCCGTGCTCCTCTGCACGCGGAGGCGGAAGGTCGAGTTTTTCGTAGTCCCCGCTCTTCCCGAAGTCGAGAGCCTCGTCGAGCGTTATGCGACTCATATTTCTTCTTTCCTTCCTTTTAGAAGACGCGCTTTTTGAGGCTGATCGCGTCGGCCGGGCAAACCTCGTGGCAGCAGTAGCAGCGGATGCAAGCCTCGTAATCTATCATGATGCGCTTGCCGCTCTTCTCTCGTGAGTCGGGCTCGAAGGAGAGGGCTTTGGGCGGGCAGATGTTCACACAGCCTCCGCAGCGGATGCACTTCTTATGATCGAAGTAGGGGCGGGCTATGGTCGAGTTGCGGACAAGGCGGCGTAGCGGCGCGGGCAGCTTGTCGGTGACGAACTTGTCGCCAGAGCGCAGCGGCACGAGCTCGAAGCTCGCGGGCCGCACGTCCTCGACCTTTTCGCCGAGCACCTCGATATCCTCAGGCCCCGAAACCCATACGCCGCGCGAAGCCGCGTCGACGAGGTAGGGAAGCTCGTAGGGGTCGTACCCTATGATCGACGACGCTATCCAATCGAGGGCGAGGACGTCGCGTGAGGCGAGAAGGAGGCCCGTGTTCACGGGCCGACCAGCCGCCGGGCCCTCTCCCTCCATCGCGACGACCGCATCCATGAGGGCGAATGCGGGCTTGGTCGCGAGGTTTATGTCGACGAGCATGGCGCCGAAATCCTCGGGCAGCGGGAAGCGGAGGTGGAAGCCGCTTTTATTGAGGCCGGGTATGAGGCCGAAAAGGTTCTTCATCGCGCCCGTATAGCGCATGAGTCTATGCGTCTTGAGTTTTGGAAGCGAGACGAGGATGTCGGCCTGCTTGAGGGCGGCGGCGAAATTGAAGCGCTTCACCCGCTTGCCCTCTGGGCAAGCGACCTCCATCGATTCGGAAAAGTCCAGCCATTCGACGCCTTCGGCTTCGCAGGCCGCGGCGATGCCCGACTTGCGTGCGGCGGCGTCCGACGACTGCCAGCCAGGGGACTCGCCTGCCATGACGCGCGAGGCGCCCTTGGACTTCAAGAGCCGTGCGAATGAGGCGAGGACCTCTCCCCGCGTCGAAATGGCTGACTCTGGGGTACAGACGTTCAGGATGTTCGGCTTCAGGAGCACGCACGCGCCTTTAACGTCGGGAAGAACCGCGAGCTCGACTGCCTGGGCCACCGCGCGGTCGAGCTCGGGCCGGTCGTAGGAAGGGCATCTGGCGATAGCGACTTTCGCTTTCATAAGGGCTCCAATCGAAAAAATGGGCGCCTCGAACTTGAGGCGATGCCTCGAACTTGAGGCGGAAGCAGCGCTAAAAAAAGAGACCGAGACCGAGGCCCATGCCAAAACTCGCGCTCGAGCCGGGAGAGAGCGCCGCGGTGGCGTAGACCGCCGCCACGAAAGGCGAGAGTCCGGGCATGAGCCTGCCCTCGGCCGCGAGATGGGCGGGCCACTGGGGAGAAAAGCCGCTCGTGAAAGCGAAGGGCAGCTCGCACGAGAGTCCCGTCTTGAAGGCGCTGCCTTCGAGCCAGAGCGCCGCCCTGCCTAAACCCAAGTATGAGGCCGAACCGGAAGAGAAGTCGAGGAGGGCTCCCGGCGATAGGGCGAGGCGGAGATCAAGGCCACGGCTTAAGCCCCCGAGATCGAAGAAGCCCGCCTCGAGCGGCAAGGACGCCTCTATCCCCGAGAGCGATCCGGGCATCGCGGGCGAAGAGGCCGAGCTGTATGAGCCTCTAATGAAGAAGGCTCCGTCGAAAGGAGTCGTCTTGTCGCCGAAGAGGTTGATGAGTGCGGAGGCCGCGATGTCTCCTGAATTGACCGGGCCTCCTGCGAGCTCCGCCGCGGCCTGCACCGCGATGGTAGCCTTGCCGCCCATGGACGTAGCGGCACAGAGGCCGAAGGCCGAGTAGCTCACGGAAGCCAGCGATGAGAACCAGAAGACTTCGGTCGCGACGGTAAGCGCGGGTTCGGGGCTCGGATCGGGCATGTAGAGCAGGCCAGGGACTGCGGACGCGGTCCCGAATGGGCGGATGACGAGGTTCGAGTCGATGGTCGTAACGGCTGTAGCGAGGCTCGTGCCATCGGCCTCTGCGCTCTTCGCAATGAGATTGGCAGTGTAGAGCCCGTCGGGGAGGGGAGAGCCGTCCTCTCCCCGGCCGTTCCAGACTACGGATTGGCTGCGGGTTTCGAAGTCGGGGAAATCGAAGCTTGCGACGGTTTTCCCCGATGCGTCTTTTATGTCGGCATGGCCCGAGCCATAGCTCGAGACCTTGAACTCGAGCTTGGTCGCGCCGGCGGCGCCGGCATTCCGAGGGTTGAAGACACTACGCGAGAAACCAAGTCCATTTACCGCGAAGGCCGCCTTCTCGAGCTTGATGCTCTCGAAGCTCGTCGTAGCCTCGCGAATCAATACATCGAGTTCCTTATCCTCGTAACCGAATCGACTCGCGGCTACACGGTGATGGCCAGTTCCCTTCTCCGATACTCCGACTTCCGCTGCGACGCCGTCTACTGTCAGCCGCGAATCGGCCGGTGAGATGCCGAGGAATAGATATCCCGTTATTCTCTGGGGATCGAATTGAATTAGGTAGTGAGTCTTTTCGTCGAAAACAAGCCAGATTCCTAAGCTATAGTAGCCATTGAGGTCTATCTTTAAGTAATGGCTGCCGGGATCGATGGTGCTGCTATATGAGGTGGTCGGTCCAATCGTCGCGACATCCTCCGTCCGGTCGATGGAAAGTATTCCTCCGTCCGTCTTGCAGAAGACATCGATAGTAGCGACGCCGGCATTCAGCGTCGGATCGCTTGCAACCGATACTCGGTCGTTCGGAGCGAAGAGCACGAGTTCCGCTTTCGGATCGCAGGTGATTGTGTACTTCATACCGTCGCGCGCCGTGAGCCAGACTCCGAGATTATCGTAGCCGGGCATGGAAAACTCGAAATAATGCTGTCCCGCCTGAATGCTGCCGAAATAGGGAAGCGCTCCTGAGTAATTTGTGTCTATATAAATAGCTGAATTATTAATATTACAGATTGCCTGAACCTCTATGATCCCCGTCTTCCCCAACGATTCGGTTTTAACCACTATCTTGTTGCCATCGGCGGAAAATGAGGCTTGGGCCGCTGCCGGCGTGCCGGCGCCGATTGCGGTGAGTATCGCGAAGGCCATTACCGGCAGGAGTGAAGATCGATACAGTGTCATGTCCGTAGAATACCGCGTCAGTCATGGGAGCGCTACTCCGCTCCTAGCCTTCTTGGCGGTGTCAAGATAAAGTATAGAAAAGGAAAGGAGGGCACATGGCCCGCATACTGCCCATAGCTTCCGGCAAAGGTGGTGTCGGCAAGAGCGTCATCGCGGCGAATCTCGGCCTCGCCCTTTCGCGGCCGGATCGGGATGGGCATCCTGGGCGGACGGTCGTGCTCGTCGACCTTGACCTCGGTGGCTCGAATCTCCACACCTGCCTCGGCATCAAGAATAAGCATCCTGGGATCGGCGCTCTCGCGTGGAAGCGCGAAAAGTCGCTCTCCGACCTCCTCGTCGAGACCGACTACGCGCGTCTGTGGTTCGTGCCTGGTGATGGACTTCTGCCTGGGGCGGCCAACATCGATTGGTTCACGAAGAAGCGTATCTTGAAAGAGCTCGAGTCCCTGCCCGCCGACTTCGTGATCCTCGACCTTGGCGCGGGCTCGTCGTACAACGTCGTCGATTTTTTCCTCGTTTCGAGCGAAGGTCTGGTCGTCATCAGGCCCGAGATCACGTCGGTGCTCAACGCCTATGCTTTTCTAAAGACCGCGGCCTTCCGTGTCCTCGTTCGCTCCTTCCCCGACCGAAGCCCCGGTAGGACAGCGGTCAACGAGTTTGCGGCGGTCAAGAACGAAGGCTCGGGCCAGTCCTTTCTCGACTTCGCCCGTGAGCTTGGCGAGCGCTTCCCCGATGGCGGCCCCACTGCCTTGGCGCGCCTTTCCGCCCTGAAACCCCAAGCGATCATGAACATGGGCCGATCGTCGAGCGACGCCGAGATGGGCTATCGCCTGCGCGACATAGCCGGCAAGAACCTCGGCATCGGCGTCGAATTCTCAGGCTACCTCCTCGACGACCCTGCGGTCCCCGCGAGCGTAGCGGCCCGAAGGCCGCTTTTCGACTGCGATCCCTCCTCTCCCTTCGCCCGTGGGATCGCGGCAGTGGCCTTCCGCCTCGCCTCCGAGCGCGAGAGCGCGAGATTTGAGATTGGGGACGCGGACGAGGCTCTGTCCTCCCTGGTCGCGGAAGGCCTAGCCGAATCTTTTGCAGGGGTAGATAAATGAATAAAAGAGAGTTTTGGATCGCCGTAGTCGTCCTTCTGCTCGTCTTTACCGGCATCGATGCATGGGCGAGCGATCCGCTCGACGATGCGAGATTTCGCGCCGACGATGTCTCCCTCTGGCACGTGGGCGACAATCCTGCGATGTGGGGCCTTGGGAATACCCTGTTCGCGTACGGTCTGCAGTACGCCCCCGTCGACTCGAGCGGCGCAGTCATTTCGCCCGACTCCTCGGGACCCAGTTCGCTGGGGGTTTCCAGTCTCGTCGTGATCACGCCGCTGCTGAACTTTTCGTTCACGGATCGCGACGCGACCTCGCACTACAAGATTGGGGCGACGTTTAGCCCCGTCTCGTGGTTCTCCTGGGGCCTGCAGACGAACTACACGAACTATGGTGCGACCACGAGGACGACCTATGATTTCGGCATCTTGCTGCGCCCCGCAGATCTGCTATCGATAGGCGTAACGGGAAACGATGTCTTTAATACGGAACGCGGCCTCGGCCTCGGTCTCGGCCTGCGGCCCCTGGCCCTCTTCATGGACGACGCGTCCTGGCTCACACTGACCGCGGACTCCCACTTCGATAACAACGGCTTCACCTTCGAGACGGCGGGGCTGCACTTCAATTTCGGATCGACGCTCAGTCTCCGAGGCTGGTGGGACTTCGAGCAATCCAGGCCTGGTGCCGAACTTGCCTTGACCTTCGGTGCCGCCACGTTTTCGACGAGCGCACCCCTCATCGGCGAGCCCTGGGGCAACGTGCGTGCAGGCCTTGGCGCCATCGTGAACAGAGGGGGCACTGAAGCCGACTACTTCGGCGGCAAGATCCTCATGCTCAAAGACTACGACGCGGTCGTCGATGCTCCCCCAGCCGCCGGACAGTTCAAGTTCCCCTGGGACAAGAAGAAGACAATCGACATCGAGAGCCTCTGCGCCCTTATCCGGCGCGCCGCCTCTGATCGCAGTGTCGTCGCCGTGGTGTTCGAGGACCTCCCCTCCGTAGGCTATCCAGCGGCGAGGCAAGAGCTCGCCTCTGCCGTCGGCACGCTGCGCAAGGCCGGCAAGAAGCTCTACGTCTATTGTGACGACATCGAGTCGGGCGGCCAATACGAGAGCCTCCTCAGCGAAGCGGACTCGATCAGCCTCAACCCGAACGGCAGTCTCGCTCTCGTGGGTTCGGGCGGCGTACAGCTTTTTATGAAGCAGTTCTTCGACAAGCTCGGCATCAAGTTCATCAATCTAGCCCTGTGGGACACCAAGTCCGCCTTCAATCCCTTCACTAGCGACTCCATGCCAGCAGCTGAGCGCCAGATGATCCAGCGCTACATCGACGAGCTTCAGGCCCAGGCCGACGAAGCCCTCGTCGCCAACCGCGGTTCGAGACTCAAGGCACCGATCAAAGAGCTTGTCGGCAAGGGGCCCTATCTCACTGCATCCCCCGCGCTCGAGGCCGGTCTCGTCGACCGCATCGAGTATCGCGCCGATTTCGAGGACTCGCTCCCGAAGGAGTTCAAAGGAGCGAAGCTCGTGGAGAATCTCGGCGACGACTCGACCTCTTCCTGGGGCAGCTCGCCCTTGGCCAAGAAGGTCGCCGTAGTATGGCTCTCCGGGAATATCGTGGCAGGCAAGGGCCGTCCGGGCGTCGATATTGGCCAGGAGGTGGCCCGTAGCATTAAGAAACTACGCGAAGACCGCTCGGTCGCGGCCCTGCTTCTACGCGTCGATTCGGGCGGCGGCTCCGCTATGACCAGCGACATCATCGCGAACGAGGTCAAAAAGACGGTGTCAGCCGGAAAGCCCGTCGTCGTGTCGATGGGCGGCGTGGCGGCCTCGGGAGGCTACTATATCTCCGCCTACGCGAATCGTATCTTCGCCTCGGCCGGGACGATCACCGGCTCCATAGGGGTGACCGGGCTTTGGTTCAATCTGAGTGGGCTCGAGGAGAAGCTGGGCCTCAAGGCGGAAAGTGTCGTCACCTCGCCCTCTGCCAATTTCGGGAATCCCTTCCTGCCGATGAATGATGCCGATGTCCAGGTGGCCAAGGCCGCCATCCTTTCCATGTACGAGCGATTCGTCTCCGTCGTGGCCGAGGGCCGTAAACTCGATCCGGCCAAGGTTCGGGAATTGGGCGAGGGACAGATTTGGATCGGGAGAGAGGCCCTCGCCAATGGCCTCGTCGACGAGCTCGGCGGCCTTCCCGAGGCCAAGGCCTGGATCGCCGCCAAGCTGGGCGGCCGCATCCAATACCGCAATGTCTTCCCCGGCGCGGAGGATAGATGGAACGGGTCTACGTTCCGCCTCGCCAGTGCGGCCTACGTGGCCGCGAGCGAAAGCCTGAGCCTCCCGCGGTCCTCGCTTTACGATGGGCTCGAAAGCCTCGTCGGCCCCGCTGCCAAGGCGCTTGCGTCCATGATCGACATGGGTAATGGGCCGCTCTACCTCGCCGCCTATGATGTTCGATAGAAGACCTTCATTCGCTCTCCGCAGTGCGGGCACAGTCGCGGCTATGGCTACAGTCGCCCTTTTTTCCCTTTCCTGCTCTGCTCCCTTCCGCCGCCTCTCCTCGATGAGTCTCGAGGAGAAGGCCGCCCAGGTCCTCCTCATTGGTGTCGACGGCTCTGGCCTCCCCTCGCGACCCAGTCTCGAGTTGCTCGAGCGCATGAGCGTGGGCGGCGTCCTCCTCTTCGCCTACAACCTTCCGCCCGAGACTGTAGATACCGGCCGCTTCACGGCTGCCCTCCAAGACGCCGCAGCTCGAGGGGCCGTCTCCAGAGGCGAGAAGGCCATCCCCCTCATTGTGGCGATCGACCACGAGGGAGGCCTTGTCTTCCGCTTCAAGGGGGAGGGCATAACGCGCATTCCCTCGGCCGAGATTGCCGGCAAGAGGGGCGAACGCTACTCGAGGCTTCTCGGTGAGGTCGCGGGCTCCGAGCTGCGCGACCTCGGTATCACTATGAATCTCGCTCCGGTAGTCGAGCTTTTAAGCGAGGGGAACGCCGCTTTCCTCGGCTCTCGTGCCTATGGCAGCTCGGGTGCAATCGTCGACGCCGCCGCCGGCGCCTATATAGAGGGGCTTCAGTCCGAGTCGGTGGCGGCGGTTGCCAAGCACTTTCCCGGCAACGCAGCGGCGGACCCGCATAAGGTCCTGCCCAAGCTCGAAGTTTCGAAGGCGGTCTACGAGCGTGACTACCTACCTCGCTTCGCCTCAGCCATTCGGAAAGGCGTCTCTTCGGTCATGCTCTCCCACGTCCTCTTCGAGGCGGTCGACGCAAACAATCCTTCGAGTCTTTCGACCAAAGTAGTCCGGGGCGAGCTGCGCGGCCGCTTGGGCTTTCGAGGGCTGGCGATCACCGACGACCTCTGTATGAATGCGCTGTCCCTCACCCTCAGCCCCGAAGAGACCTCGGTCGAGGCCTTGAACGCAGGGGCCGACCTTCTCATGCTCGTCGACATGGACAAGGCTCAGCAAGTCCAGGCAGCGATTATCCAGGCGGTGAAAGAGGGCAAACTTTCCCAGAGCCGCCTCGACGAGGCTGCCTATCACGTGCTCTCACTTAAATCCCGCTTTAAAATGGATAATGAGCTCGATCCGAAACTCCGAGCCTCTCGCCTTTCCGCCTTTCCGCTTATCGTAGAGGCGAACGCGAAGAAGTTAAGGGCCTTCACGCCTTAGCCGATCATAAGTGATGAGTCTCAGCCCTCGTGGCCATCGAAATCGACCCTGTGGCGGTACCAAAATGAGGGGAAGAAATTTCCGATTGCGTGAAAAGAGTCTTTCGGGTAAAGTAGATGGCGCGATGCAAGATCTATTAGGAGCCCTGGGCCACGAGTTCTCCAAGCGATTCGCGAATCGGAAGGCAGCCACTCTGGTCGCTCTCTTCCTCTTTTCGCTCATATTCCTCCTTGGCTCAGGTCCGGCTCCTTGCGGCGCTGCTTTTCCCCTCGCTAAGGGGGCTTCAGCCCAAGGCGGCCTCTCCTCGAAGGGAGCATCGCCGACCATCCCTTCCGCCGGCGGGATGCCAGCCCTCGGATCGGCCAGCAACTCGTCCGTGCTCTCCTCCGATTCCTCGGCGACCGCCGGCCGTGACCGGGGCCTTTACTTCACCGCCTACCGTGTCGCGCGGGGCGACACGCTTTCGGACATAGCCGAAGCCTTCAACGTTACCCTCGATACAGTCGTCAGCTTCAACGGGATCAGGAATGCCCGCAGCCTCCAACCGGGAAGCCTCCTCAAAATTCCCAGCATGTCCGGTATCGTATATACTGCCAAGGCCGGAGACAGCGCTTCTTCGGTGGCAAGCGCCAACGGCGTCTCCGTCGATCGTGTTATCGAAGCCAACGGCCTACTGTCTTCTTCCCTGGAGGCCGGCAGCCGGATCTTCCTGCCCGATGCCAAGCTTGCTTCCTTCACGTTGCGGGAGATCTCCGGCGACCTCTTCAATTGGCCCGCCCGCGGATGGATTTCGAGCTGGTATGGCTGGCGCAGCGACCCCTTCACGGGCTCGCGTACCTTCCACAACGGCATCGACATCGGCGTGGATACCGGCACCCCTGTTCGCGCTGCGATGGAGGGCGCGGTCTCCGAGACCGGCTACAACTCGAGCTACGGCAACTACATCATCCTCTACCATCACGCCGGTTGGATGACTCTCTACGGCCACCTTCAGGCTATATCGGTCAGGGAGGGGCAACCCATTGCCGCCGGGCAGCGCATCGCCTATTCCGGAAACACCGGTTACTCTACGGGGCCGCATCTCCACTTCTCCGTGTTCAAAAATGGGCGTACGGTGAATCCGTACAATGTCCTTCACTGATCGCGAGGCTGCATGAACGAACTTTTCGGCATCCCCGCTTCCCCCGGCATAGCCGCCGCCGCTCTCTTCCTTTTTCTCACCGAGGACGGCTCCTCCGTCCCCGTGCGCCAGATCGCCGTGGCCGAGGTATCCCTCGAGTGGGAGCGCTTCTTGGCCGCGGTAGGGAAGGCGAGGCTCGACGTAACGGCCCTTCGCGACAAAGCGAGGCTGGAGGCAGGCGAGGAGCAGGCGGCTATCTTCGAGTCCCATCTCCTCATGCTGAGCGATCCCGAACTCCACGACCGCATCGAGAGCGGTCTCGCGAAGAGCCTCGTGAACATCGAGCGCGTCATTGTCGATATCGAGCGCGAGCTCGTCGATAAACTCGGTCAGGCCGAGGATCCCAGTCTGCGCGAGAGGGTCACAGATATCGAAGACGTCTCCCGCCGTGTATTGGGGCACCTTCTCGAGCGTGAGCGGCAGAACCTCTCGCTTCTCGACCGCGATGTCGTCCTCGTCGCCCGTGACCTTTTGCCTTCCGACATGATCGCCATGAATCGCTCCCGCGTTAAAGCCGTGGTCACCGAGTCGGGCGGTCGCACGAGTCACGTAGCCATCCTCGCTCGCGCCTTCGAGATCCCGGCGGTTGTGGGCGTTGTGGGGGCCGCGTCCAAGTTGAAGGGCGCCCGCATCATTGCGGTAGACGGCGACCGCGGACTCGTCGTTGCGGACCCCGACGAGGCGCTCCTGAAGCGCCATGCCGAGGCGCGCAGTATGGCGGCGCAGAGGCAGCGCGAGCTCGATACCCTGCGCGAGCTGCCCGCCTCGACTACCGACGGTGTGCGGGTTTTCGTGAAGGCCAATATCGAGGTGCCGGAGGAGGCCGAGGCGGTCCTCGCCCACGGCGCCGACGGCGTTGGGCTCTTTCGTTCGGAGTTCCTTTTCCTTGGTGGGCATGTGCCCGATGAGGAAGAGCAGTTCCTCGCCTATAAGCATGTCATCCAGGCGCTGAAGGGTGCGCCGGTCACTATCCGCACCCTCGACATAGGCGGCGACAAAGTTCTACCCGAGCTCGGTGCACAGGACGAAAAAAACCCCCTGCTCGGCTGGAGGGCCATCCGTTTCTGCCTCTCCCGCGTGGATATTTTCAAGACCCAGCTGCGTGCCATTCTTCGTGCCTCGGTCTTCGGCGAGACGCACATCATGTTCCCCATGATCGCCACCGCCGACGAGCTCGAGCGTGCCCTAGCAGTGGTCGAGGAGGCCCGCTCTGAGCTTGCCGCCAAGGGACAGAGATTCGCCGAAGACATACCAATAGGCATTATGATCGAGATACCAGCTGCCGCCATGACGAGCGATATCCTCGCTCGCAAGGCCGATTTCTTCTCGATCGGGACTAACGATCTCATCCAGTACACTATGGCGGTCGACCGCGGCAACGAGAAGGTCGCCTACCTCCACGAGCCATACCAGCCTGCAGTCCTCCGCCTCGTGCAGAGAACGATCGAGAGTGGTAAAGCGGCGGGCATACCCGTTGGCATGTGCGGCGAGATGGCCGGCGATCCCGTCTCTGCCATAGTCCTTCTCGGTTTGGGTCTCGACGAGTTCTCCATGTCGAGCGCGTCGGTGCCCGCGGTCAAGCGTACGATCCGCTCTACGAGCCTTGACGAGGCCCGCTCCGTCGCGCAAGCGGTCATGACGCTTTCCACTTCCACGGAGATCGCCGCCTATCTTACCTCCCGCCTCGCATAGTAGACTAGGGCGTAAAGCCACCAGAGAAAGGCGACCGCGAAGGAGGGAAGCGAATAATCGCTCTCCTCGATTGCTTAGCGTGCGTTCGCGTATGTTAACGGTTATAATTCTTTTCGAAGCTCTCTCCCTCTGGGGCTATCTCTTTGCGATTTCCGCATAAAGCGTGCGATTTTCGCTATTGGAGTTTTAAACTTGAATAAGAAAGCTATTACCGAGGCCGACTACCTCGTAAAGCCCGACGCGTCTCCCGCTGCGCCGCAGATACGCGTTCGTTACGACGGCCTACCCGTGGTCGTCATCGTTGGCAGGCCCAATGTGGGCAAGTCGACGCTGTATAACCGCCTCCTACACAAGCGCCGCGCTATCACCGATCCTACCCCTGGCGTCACGCGCGACCTCGTCGAATCGGTCTGCGAGCTTCGCGACTCGGGAAAGGCCTTCAAGCTCGTGGACACGGGTGGTTTCAAGCTCGAGCGAAGCGGCCTCGACGATCTCGTGGTCGCGAAGAGCCTGTCCTCGCTCGAGGGCGCGGACCTCATTCTCTTCCTGGTCGATGCCATGGAGGTCACTCCTGAGGACGAGGAGTTCGCCATCCTGTTGCGCAAGTGGTCAGAGAAGGTGCTCCTCGTCGTCAACAAGGTCGACTCGAGCGAGCGCGACGCCTCCGCTTGGGGACATGCCTCGTGGGGCTTCTCTCCGATAACCCTCATCTCCGCGGAGCACGGCCGGAACATCTCAGAACTCGAATCCCTCGTCGTATCGCGCCTGGATTTCTCACGCGTGTCCATGATCGACGAGGAACACGCTCCTATAAGGCTCGCTATAATGGGCAAGCCCAACACTGGCAAGTCCACCCTCCTCAATCGACTCGTGGGCGAGGAGAGGTCCATCGTGAGCGATGTGGCGGGTACGACGCGCGACATCGTCGAGGGCCGCTTCGAGCGCAAGGGCAGGCAGTTCGTCGTTCTCGACACGGCGGGCATCAGGCGCAAGGGAAAGGTCACCGAGAACGTCGAGTACTATTCGGTCACCCGTTCCATCAAGGTAGTCCAGGACTGCGACGTCGTCGTGCTCATGATCGACGCCGAGGAAGGCTTGACCGACCAGGACAAGAAGATAGCCGCCTTTGCCGTCGAGGAGGGCAGGGGAGTCATTCTCGCCCTCAATAAGTGGGATTTGATGCCCGACATCAAGAACTCCTTCGAGGCTGCTCGCGACAAGTTGCGCTATTTCTTCGGGCAGATGGCCTACGCACCGGTGCTGCCCCTGTCCGCCAAGGATGGCGAGGGTGTGGACAAGCTCATTACGACTATCGTCACGGTCTATGCCCAACTCACGAAGAAGATCGAAACGAGTAAACTCAATAAAGCCATCGAAGCGTGGGTCGAGGAGACCCCTCCGCCGATCGGCGTCCACACGCATTTCAAGCTGCGCTATGCCGTACAGACCTCCGCGAATCCGCAAAAGTTCACGGTATTCGTTTCTCGCCCCGAGGCGGTGGCGGACGCCTACGTTGCCTTCCTCCGTAACAAGATCCGCACGGAACTCGGCATGGACAAGATACCCGTCATCCTTGAGATCAAAGCCTCGCATACCACATCCGTTTACGAACCCCTCTCGCGGGCCGAAAAGGTCAGGGCCTCCGCTCGGCCCTCCGGTCCTTCTCCCGCTTATATCGCGAAGGCTAAGGCCGAGCGGAAGAACGGCGACAAGCCTTTGAAGACGAATCGAGCTCCCGTTTCCTCGAAGAGCCCGGCCGCGAAAAAGAAAGCCGGCGCTGAGCTTAAAAAGTCCGGTGTCGTAAAAAAACAGGACCCTAGGACCAAGACTAGGCGCGTCCTGTCTCCCTCGAAACGCTCGGGGTTGCCCGCCGAGAAGTCGGGTCACCCCGGCACCGGCGAGCGCCGCGGAAGGTAGCACCCTTATGGCCTCGTATGCGACGCGGGAGGTAGAGCGCCTCCTCGGCCTGCCATCCTCTACCCTGCGCCACTGGGAGCGCGAAGTTCCCCTGCTTCAGCCGTACAAGGACGCTTTCGGTCACAGGCTCTACTCGGAGTCGGATCTCCTCCTCATCCTGAGACTCAAGCACCTTGCCCTCGATAAGGGCATGGGGCTTTCGGCTGCCAAGGCCAAGCTTGAGGCCGAGCTCTCCGGCCCTCGTCCCGACGAGCGGGCGCGCATAGCCGAGCTCCGTGGAGAGCTCCTCGGGCTCCTCGATCAAGCGAAAGAGGCCGGGAAGAAGCTAGGGACGGGGTCGTAAGACACTGCCAAGGAAGGGCCTAAACGACTTCTTGTATCAGTGTTCATCATCCATTGCCAAACAAATCCACTATAGCATGCCGGGGCGGACAGTTGTGCGACCGGTTTTTTTTCAATTGAGGCTGTCCCATAACTCAGGGAGTTATGGGACAGCTTCCACAAGGTCGCAATTTCGCAGGTTTTCGAGGTCTAATTTGTATAAGAACATCGAAAACCGAGAAATTGCAGAGGCTGTCTGATAACTAGCCGAGTCATCAGACAGCCTGAATTGTGTTTGACCGCTTCGTGCGTCGTATGACTGTCGCCCGATTCTCTCCGATAGAACAGCACTTCCTCCTAGGCCGTGGCGCCCACTCTTCGTCAGCGGGCCTTCGCGCGGTATTCTTCGATTTGGGCTATGGCGGCCTCGGCATTTCCGCTCTGGGTATTGTCGCAGGTGAGCTGGAAATAGACGCCACGATCCTTCCATGAATAGACGGCGAGGTCGACGACCTCGGGCTTCTCGCCTGAGCGGACATGGGTCCCCCATATGCATTCTCGCAGGACGGCGATGCCCGCCTCCTCGAGACTCTTCCGTTCGATGACGAGGCGCTCATCAATGGCCTTGTTATCGGAGAAGGGCGTGTCGCCGAGCCTGAGTTCCAGGTTATCGGTTCCGTCGAAGACAGAGCCGCCGAGGGCATAGAATTCGAGGGCGTGTCGCCGCAGGCGGCCGTTCTCCGCGCTCTCCTCGATCATCTTACCCTCGCCGATGAGCTTCCCCCTGCCAGAGCCGAGATCGATGCCTATGGGCGTCCGAACGTCGAAGCCGACTTCTTTCGAGACGGCCCTGTCCGACGCCGAGAAGCGCGGCTTGGTGACCGTCATCGGGGAAGCGTCCATCGCAGCCTTTTCCTCGGGTTTGGGCGCACGCAGCACGAGGTGAGGTTTCCCGGACTCGAAGACGCTCGGGTCGAGATAGTAATCCATCCCTGCCTTACGATTATCCCGAGTTACCATTTCCGCAAAGTACTGGGCCTCGAGATAAGCGAATTTATCGTCATTCTCCGGCTTCCAATCGCCGATGGAATGCAGGCCCCCATCGGAAGTCCTGTACATGATCTTGTATTCCATCGTCAGGGGATCGAAATCTTCGCGGAAGACAAGGACCGAGCGCGCGAGATCGAAAGAATAATCGAAGCCCCGAATGGCGATGCGCCCATCCACGGCGACGAAGAGCTCATCGTCGCCGGCGATTTCCCGGAGCACGAACCGTGCCGGAGCCTCAGGCTTACCCTCGACGTGAATGATCGTGTTCTTATACGGCTCGCCTTCCAGTAGGGCGAGCTCGGTGGTCGCGGGATCGTAGCGCCAGCTTGCCGATTTGAGCTCGGTCCTCCTCGAGCGGTCGCGCTGATCCATCAAGATGACGCGATCTATGCATGAGAGAACTTGGATTGTCCTGATTCGCCCGTCTCCGTCAGCGGCGGTATTGACGTAGAATGGCTTCCCCGACACGGTCCGCGCTGACTTCTCCGTCGTCGCACAGGAGAATACGACGCTACCGAGTGCCACTACGAGCATGGCGATAAAGGGCAGCGAGCGACGAACATGAATAGGCATAATTGCCTCCTTAGGTAGGCGTAAATTGTACGACCTCCGGAAGGAAGGACAATCGGCCGAAAGGATGATTCTCTCTCAGGGAGGGCCGCATCATCCTTTCGGAGGGTCGCCGGGGCTGAAGAGCCGTGAGACCTCCACGCGGTTTCGCGCACCGGTCTTCTCGAAGACGCTCGCGAGGTGAGACTTAACGGTCGACAAGGAGATGAAGAGCGCGTCGGCGATCTCCTGATTTGTCTTGCCCTCGAGGAGGAGACCGACGACCTCGCGTTCACGGCCGGATATCTTCAGTGAAGAGCAGAGGCTTTCTGGCATCGCGACTCCGGCAGTTTTCGGGGCCGGCCCATGCTGCGACTGCTGGAAGGCTACGACCGTGATTCCAAGGAAGAGAAGAGCGTAGAACGAGGCGGGGACTATGCCCGGCACGTCCGAGAATTGCCCGGCGAGAAAAACGAGGGCGATGAGGCACCATGTGGCGAGAGTCCCGCGTGCGATCGTAAGCGTCACTCGGTTCTCTGCGAAGCCTCGGCCGCGTGAGGCGGAGGGTAGGGCCGCGGCCGCGGAGGCGCTCCAGCAGAGGAAGACATCGACCTTGCGGAGAAGATCGATCGAATCGAGGGCGAGATCGAATATGACCATGGCTGAGTAAAGGGCGACAGGAAAGAAGCAGAGGGCGAAAAGGAGGCCCCACGACGGGAATGCGCCAGACCCGCGGCGCCAAAGGGTAAAATAGCGGACCGAGAAATACGTTGAGCAGGAAAGCGCATAGGCGCCGATCGCATCCATGAAGCGATATGCGTAGCGGAGGGGAAAGGCCGAGAACCAGGATGGACTTCCCCACGCGCCCAACAATCCCAGGACAACACAGAAGCCAGCGGAGATGACGTAGCCTCCGAAGGCGAGGGAATCACTTTCAAGCGTTTCGATCGACATTGCAATGTGGAGTATATCCTCGTCCCCTTTCTCGCTGTAATGCTCATCGCGGCGTATATCCGAGAGGGGAGATGCGAATTCCTCGCCTGAGCCAAAAGGCACGGCCTCCCCACGCCTGATGACGGAAGCCTGCAAACCGCACGCAAGGGCCTCTGATCCTTAATCTCTATCCTGAATCCGTACAGAAATACACCAGAGCCTCTCGCGGTGTCCGCGAACCTTACAATAGACACGGTTTTCGAAGTTGTCTCTCGAGTCTCGAGCAGTCTCGACACCGAACATTGCGAAAACATGATCTTTCGAGCTTCGAGGTGACCGTCAGGACAGCTGTGGAACTGCTCGCTTGTCCCATGGTCGTGGTACCGCGCGATGATTGTTTCGGGCGACTCGAAGAGATTCGTCCACCAGGTGTCGACCTTCACCTGGAACAGGAGGAAGTCGTTACCATCCTACACCATGGATTTGGTCTTGGGTTTCCTTTTCTGTGTACGGATTCAGGTCAGTGCTCATCATCATCCATTATCAATTGAGGGATACGTCTTTTCCTCCATAGAAAAGGCCGCCCGAGAATGCTCTCGGGCGGCCTTTTTCATGCGTGAAGCGATTACTACTTTTTCGGGAAGGGCTTGTACGTCGTGTCCGGATCGTAGGTCCCGTCCCGATTCTCGCCCCTCAGACTTGGAATTACGAGCTTCTGGCCGGGGTAGATCAGGTTCGGATTGCCCGGGTCGCGGAAGGTCTTCTTGTTCGCCTCGTAGATCACGGTCCACTTGAGCGGGTTGTTGTAGATGAAAGGATATTCGGCGATTCGCCACAGGCAATCGCGGCGCTGGGGGATTAGTCGCACGATGTATACGCCCGGCCAGGTGTTGTCCTTCTTGAGCTGTGCGGCGGCATCGGCGGCGTCCTTGTCGGCCTTTGCGATGAGGGCGGCCAAGTTGTCCAGCGTGGCTGTCGCTTCCCGCGCTTTGTCCGTCGCGGTGTTATAGTCCTCTGTGCCATAGGCGGTCTGCGAGTCGGAGAACTGTGTGACCGCAGTGGCATACTCGTTCGGGAAGCGATCCTTCGCCTTCACGCTGTCGGCCCAGGCGATCTTGTCCTTCGCGATAGATAGGGCCTTATCCGCCCTCGACTTCGCGAGCATCTTCTCGACGTACTGGTCGGAGCGCTCGGCGTATTCTTTGGCCTGGGCCGCGAGATCTGCGGCGCTGTCATAGTCGCCCGCATTGAAGGCCGTGGTCGCCTCTGCTTTGAGCTCGAGACTCTTCTGATAGTCGGGATTCTCCGTAAGGCTCTGAGCGCCGAGGGTGAGGACCGATGCCACTATGAGCGCGATAAGGATAACTAGTTGCTTTTTCATCTGTATCCTCCTTATTGCGCGGTCGACTGCAGGAGGGGATCGGCCTCTTGGGCCTTGCGCTGGCTCTCGGCGGTGGCTTCGTCGGCTGCCTTGATGGCCGCTTCTGCTTTCGCGCGCTTTTCAGCCGCCGCCTTGTAGGCCGTGTCGAAGTCTGTTCCCGATTTATCGAAGGCACCTGCGGCGGACTCGTAGTCTTTCGCCGCGAACTGGCTCGAGCCTTCGTTATAGCTGTCGAGCGCCTGGGCGTAGATATCCTTGACCGCCACGTTCGCCTTGATGTCCTCGGCGCGTTGCTTTGCCTCGTCGGTTTTCGCCTTTACCGTGGTGGCCGCCATCTCCCGGCCCTTCTGGACGACGAGGTTATAGCGGAGGATGGCTTCGTCGAGAGCATCCGCCCCGGCAGCCCTGTTTTTATCTTCGCCGGAAGCCCAGAAACCGTCTTCGGCCTGGTACTTCGTTTCCGCAAGTTGGAAGTTGCCCGAGTCCCACTTGGCGTAATCCTTTGTCTCGATACCCTGTTTGAGGTCGCTTGCGTTTGCGCGCTTCCATGCGAGCTCGTAGTAGAGCCTGGCCTTCTCGAAGCCGGGAATGGCCTCCTCGTGCTTCGATTCGGCGACGAGTCCTGCCGCGGCCTGGAATGCGACATCGCCTGCAGCGAATCGCTCTGATTGCGAGGAGTCGGCACCAGCTTTGACGGCCACGGCCTTCATGTCCTCGGCTTCTTTCTGTTTAGCCTCGGCTATCGCGACGATGCCCTTGGCGACGAGGTCCTTGTAGGCGGAAACGGCCGACTCGAGTCCCTTCTTGGCCGCGGGGGCATCCTTGTCGTCGTAGGACTTCTGGCCCGAGGCGAGAAGGGCGTCTGCCGCCTTGTAGTCGTCAGGCAGGACTTCAAAGAGCTTGAGGTCAAAGGCCTTCTTTTTAAGATCCTTCGCCTCGGCGAGGAGCTTGTCCAGGTCATCCTGGCTGACCGTCGGAGCGGCGGGAGCGGCAGGTACTGCCGCAGGGGCTGGCGCTACCACCGGAGCTGGTTCTTGAACCGGAGCCGTCGGCTTAGAAGCGCAGGAAGCGAGAATAGCGAGCGAAGCGATAAGCAGTACCGCTATTTTGATCGGCTTTTTAACTTTGATCATAGGCATCCTCCTAAATTATGCATACTATGGAAGATACCGCAATCCTAGCACGAAGACTTCATGGGGGGAAGGTATGCCAAAGGATTTTTTATCAGCTCTCGCTCTCTGTGCAGTATAACGTCCCCCAAACAAGTCCCAAACAAAGGTTTACTATCCCGGTTCGGCTCTGATATACTAGAAGGTCTGGCGGCTCTCCTCTATTCAAAATAACGAAGTGCCGCCGTCCGGGGGGAAGATAAGTTGACCGAAAGCCTAGAGATGTATCTCGAGACTATCGGCCTCCTGCGAGAGAGGACAAAGATGGCGAGGGTGACCGATATCGCCCTCGAGCTTGGCGTATCCAAGCCTTCGGTCCATGCAGCCCTTCACGAACTCGAGCGCCGCGGCCTCATCGAGCATGAGCATTACGGCGAAGTGTACCTAAGCGCGGCCGGCAAGGTCGCCTCTGCGGAGATTCGTAGGCGCCATGCCCTCCTCACTTCCTTTCTACGGAACGTAGTGGGCGTCGGCCCTGAGATAGCCGAGCAAGACGCATGCCGAATCGAGCATTACCTCTCCAAGGAAACCATGGATAAGATCGCCCAACGCATGGAAGAGGCTGAAAGAGTTCGGCAGTAGATCTGGCATGGCAAGAAGGGCAGCCTCCTTACGATCGACGGCGTCGGCGCCCCTGCCGAAGGGCTCAAGAAGTAATCGAGCGAGAGAGCCACCTTTTTAAAAGGTTGCCCTCTCGCGCTCTCTCTTCCAAATGGCCGTTTCCTGCCTACTTCCAGGGTCTATCGCAGGAACCCTCGGACCATGTCAACCGTCAGCCCCGTTGCCTTCGATGTCTCTTCCACCGTCAACCCCTCCTTCGCGAGCCTCGAGCAGAGGAACGCCATCGATTCGCCGATCTCGATGATATGGCCGTCCGGGTCGTACAGTCTGAGCACGCGCTGCCGCCATGGCTCTTCGCGCGTGCTGTGGATAAATTCTCCGCCCGCCTTTGCAAGCTCGGCCTCGATGCCTTGCACATCGTCGTGCTCGAAGTACAGTTCAGCGTCGTTCCCCCGCGCGGCTATCGACCTGCCCCCGATCAGGGCTTGGAAATGTGCCTTTTGGTGGATGGCGAATCCGCCCACGAAGCCGACGTTCTTTCCGAAGTCGACCTCTATCTTCTGCCCCAAGACCCTGGTGTAAAAATCCTTGGACCTGGCGATGTCCTCGACGACGAAAAGCGTCGATGCGTATCTCATACTTCCTCCGATCGAGTAACTTTTCCTGAGGCCCGCCTAGGCTCTGAGGGCGTCGAGGTTCTTCTTGGCCTCGGGGCAGTCTTTGAGCATCTCGCCGAGCGGCTTGCAGGAGGAGTAGTCGGCACAGGAGGCGCAATTCTTGTAGTCCTTGCCCATCGCGCACTGGCGCATCTCGCACTCGGCGCAGTGGCCGATCTGCACGCCGTCGGTGGCGAGGCAGCCATGGCAGTTGACCATCTCGGGCTTGAATTCGAAGCCATAGGCCTTGGTCCACTCCTCGGCGGTCTTGAGGCGCAACGCGTCGTCGTTCGTCTTCGACGCGATGTAGGCGTTGCAGGCAGTGCAATCGAGGCCGCAGACGGCGATCAGTTTGTTCATAGATTCCCTCCTATCGAAAAATGAAGCTCCTGAAACTCAGAAGCTGAAGGCAGGGTACATCTGTGTAGTGTCAGTATCCGTCAGGGTTTCTCAAGAAAAACTTTTTCCAGCTCGAGGATGAGGAGTCTCCCGCTCTCCTCGGGGAGGAAGAGCCGATCGCGATAATAGTCCATGCTGCAGAGCCCCGAGAGCCCCTCTGCTATTGTAGAGATATGGCCGGTCGAGGCCTCCACCATGCGCACGCGGCCGTTCACCTTATCGCCGATGTATGCGTTGCCTCCCTCATCCACCGCGAGCGAGATAGGGGCGCCGAAGCGCTCGGAGGGATCGTGGCCGAAGCTCGCCTCGAGGGCGGGGCCTCCGTCTCCCGAGTAGCCGCCCCTGCCCGTACCGGCTATTCGTTCGACCTTTCCCGTGGCCGGGACGGCTTTCCAGAGCGCGAGCCCGCCCGAATCGAGGATATAAATGCTCCCGTCGGGACCGAGGCGTATATCGGCTATCCAGCCGAAGGAAACCTCTTCGAAGGAAGAGGAAAGCGGTAGGATTTGCCCCTGCGCTTCGCGGCCGCTTCCTATGCATCTGACCTGGGCGCCCGAAGGATCGATGCGCCAGACTCGCCGTCCCTCGACCTCGTTTACCCATAGATACCCTTCATCGTCGACGAGGCAATTGCCTATGTCCGCGAAGCCGAGCGTCGTGCCGTCGATGAAGCGTTCGATCCTCCCTTCGCGGGGGAAGAGGCGATAGATGGACTTGTCGGAGTAGCAAGAGACGTAGATCGCGCCCTCGGGCGAGCGTGAGACGTACATTGGGTAAGCGAGATTCGCATCGATATGTACACGGCCGCCCGGCACGGTCGCGGCCCCTGCGCTCCAGAGGAGAGCGCCGTCTTTGTCGAGCTCGCCGACCCAGCCCGCCCAATGGGCGAGAACGTACTGCTCGCCTGCAGGCCCGTGAAAGCCGAGATGAGCGTAGCCCTTACTGTAGGCCCGTTCCTTCGTGAAGAAAAGCGTCTTCACGACGCGCCAATCGCTCTTCATTATTTCCCCTCCTGCGTCGACTCGAGCCTACGCCGGGAAGCGTCAGTATCCGTCAGGTTTCCGTTGCCCGCGATGTCTATTTTAGGGGCTTTGGGTTAGGAATTGCGTTCAAGCGCGCGCTTGGCCCTAGAGGCGACGAGATCACGCAGGGACTCGGGCTCGAGGACCTCGAACTCCTGCCCCAGTCCAAAGAGATAGTTCACAGCCCATTCCTCAGCAGGAAGCTTCGCTCGCACAAGGGCACTGCCGCCGGGCTCGACCGTGATGTCCTCTTCGTCGAAGTGCTCGAGGCAGCGGCCTGCGTCCGAGAAGCGGATGCGCGTCGGCAGCAAGGGCGAGGACTCGGGCCAGGCTTTGTTCCATGGTCGAGCGTCGAGGTCGATATCTCGGGGAGGGAAGCGCTCGGGGAGAAGCTTGAGGTCGTTCATCCTCGCGATTTTAAAAAGGCGGTAGTCGCTCCGGCTGCGGCACCAGGCGTAGAGGTACCAGGCCTGCCAGATGAAGACGATGGCGAGGCTCTCGGCGCTGCGGTCGCTCGACTTTCCCTCGGCATCGACATACGAAAAGGAGACGAGCCTGCGCTCTTCGATGCCGCGCCGAATGAGGCCTATCCGCTCGCGAACGCGCTCTGCCGGGGCCAAGTCTATGAAGAGGTAGTTTTCGGGTACGGGTTGTCCCGCGACTTTCCCCTTGGGAACGATGGCCTTGAGCCGGTCGGCGGTCTGCCGCAGCTTCTCGTCGCCCACCGCGGCGGAGAGGCTGGAGAGGGTCGCGGTCAGCTGCCCGAGCTCTTCAGGCCGCATGAGGCTGCGGTCGATCTTGAACTCGCCCATGATGCCGTATCCTCCGCCGTAGCCAGGGTAGGCTACCACCGGGATGCCGGCCTGGCAAAGCGACTCGATGTCGCGGTAGATCGTGCGCGCGGATACTTCAAAGCGGCTGGCGAGCTCCGGGGCGGAGATGCAGTCGCGGTTTAGCAGGAGCATGGTAATCGAAAGGAGCCTCTGCGCTTTCATAT
>Ga0326728_10008257_pt1 | contig 25985 bp, 22 predicted proteins | sample MB3enrmetagenome_FD_207602 | JGI IMG/M metagenome (GOLD analysis project Ga0326728, IMG submission 207602) | Lab enriched peat soil microbial communities from McLean, Ithaca, NY, United States - MB31MN | ecosystem: Environmental > Terrestrial > Soil > Wetlands > Peat | place: USA: New York... | reverse complement strand
TTCCGCTAGCATCACTTACGAGCACCGGCTGATCGACGACATGGTCGCCGCTTGCCTGAAATGGTCCGGCGGCTATGTGTGGGCCTGCAAGAACTACGATGGCGACGTGCAGTCCGACACGGTGGCGCAAGGGTTCGGCAGCCTCGGGCTGATGACGAGCGTACTCTTGACGCCCGACGGCAAGACGGTGGAAGCCGAGGCCGCGCATGGCACCGTGACGCGCCATTATCGCGAGCACCAAAAGGGCCGGGCGACCTCGACCAATTCGACCGCCTCGATCTATGCCTGGACGCAAGGGCTGAAGCACCGCGCCAAGCTCGACGGGAACGCCGCGCTCGACCGCTTCGCCAACACGCTGGAGAAGGTTGTGGTGGACACTATCGAGGCCGGGTTTATGACGAAGGACCTGGCGCTGCTCGTAGGCGATAAGCAGCCCTGGCTTTCGACCGAAGGCTTCCTCGACAAGGTGGACGAGAACCTGCAGAAGGCGCTGGCTTAGGCCAGCGTCTTATTATCGCCCGGCGCATCGAGGCAGATGGCACAGGCGATAGCATAGGGGAGAGAAACAATGCCGTTCAGACACATGCAGCGTGAGGGCGGCATCATTCTACTTGTGATCGCCGTTATTATCGCAGTCATCGCCGGCGTTTCGTGGGGGAGGCCAAACAGACCGTCCGCTATCCTGACCATCCTGGCGGCGATATTCGGAATAATCATAGCTCTTTTCATCTTGCGCAGGCTATAAATAGGCTTCTGGGCCGCGCTTGTTCCGGCACGCCGCTCGCAGGCATTGCGCGCAAGGGATGACGGCAAAGGCGCAGCCACGGATCAAGTCCGGGGGCAAGCGGGATGGCGCGGGAAGCATTCAGCCGGACCGGTATAACGCCGCGCCCGCGGCGCATCCCCATTGACGCGGACGCCCCAATGCCTCACATCTAGCCTGAAATCTCGCATCGCAACATAAACACGAAAGAGGCGCGGCTAGCCATGGACTTGCGCAACATAGCCATCATTGCCCACGTCGATCACGGCAAGACGACCCTCATCGACGTTCTCCTGAAACAATCGGGCTCGTTCCGCGAGAACCAGCGCGTGGCCGAGCGCGCCATGGATTCGAACGATCTCGAGCGCGAGCGCGGCATCACCATTCTCGCCAAGGTGACCTCGATCCAGTGGAAAAACACGCGTATCAACATCGTCGATACGCCGGGCCACGCCGATTTCGGCGGCGAGGTCGAGCGCATCCTCAATATGGTGGACGGCGCGATTGTGCTGGTCGATGCCTCCGAAGGGCCGATGCCGCAGACGAAGTTCGTGGTGTCGAAGGCGCTGAAGATCGGGCTCAAGCCCATCGTTGCGATCAACAAGATCGACAAGCCGGACGAGCGCCATATCGAGGTCGTGAACGAGGTCTTCGATCTGTTCGCCAATCTCGACGCGAACGAGGAGCAGCTCGATTTTCCGATCCTTTACGGCTCCGCCAAGCAGGGCTGGATGTCGATGGATCCGCGCGGCTCGCACGAGAACATGGCGCCGCTGTTCGATCTCGTGCTCGAGCATGTGCCGGCGCCGAAAGCCGAGGGCGGACCGTTCCGCATGCTGGCAACCACCATCGAAGCCGATCCTTTCCTCGGGCGCATTCTCACGGGCCGCGTCTCGAACGGCGTCGTGAAGCCGAACATGACGGTGAAAGCGATCAGCCGGGACGGCAAGTTGATCGAACAAGGCCGCGTCTCCAAACTTCTGGGCTTCCGCGGGCTCGAGCGCCAGCCGGTCGAGGAGGGCGTGGCCGGCGACATTATCGCCATCTCCGGGCTCACCAAGGCGACGGTGGCCGACACGATTTGCGATCCCCAAGTGACCGAAGCGCTGCCTGCGCAGCCGATCGATCCGCCGACACTGACCATGACCTTCCGCATCAATGACGGACCGCTGGCCGGCCAGGAAGGCGATAAGGTGCAAAGCCGCGTCATCCGCGACCGGCTCTTGCGCGAGGCCGAGGGTAACGTCGCGCTGCGCATCGCGCAGGCGCAGGACAGCGACAGTTTCGAGGTATCGGGCCGCGGCGAGTTGCAGCTTGGCATTTTGATCGAGACCATGCGCCGCGAAGGCTTCGAGCTGACCGTGTCGCGCCCGCGCGTGGTGTTTCAAACCGATCCGCAGACCGGCCAGCGGCTTGAGCCCATCGAGGAGGTCATCATCGACGTGGACGAGGAGCATGCCGGCGCCGTCGTCTCGAAGCTCTCCGAACGCAAGGGCGACCTCATCGAGATGCGCCCCTCCGGCGGCGGCCGCCAGCGCCTCATTTTCTACGTGCCGACGCGCGGGCTGATCGGCTATCAGGGCGAGCTTCTGACCGACACGCGCGGCACCGCGATCATGAACCGGCTGTTCCACAATTACGTGCCCTACAAGGGCGAAATCCAAGGCCGGCGCAACGGCGTGCTGATTTCGAACAGCACGGGCGAGGCTGTGGCTTATGCGCTTTGGAACCTCGAAGACCGCGGGCCGATGATGATCGATCCGCAGACCAAGGTTTACCCTGGCATGATCGTCGGCGAGCACACGCGCGACAACGACCTCGAAGTGAACGTGCTGAAGGGCAAGCAGCTCACGAATATTCGCACGACGAGCAAGGACGAGGCGGTGCGTCTCACCCCGCCCATGAGAATGCCGCTGGAAAAGGCGCTCGCCTATATCCAGGACGACGAGCTCGTCGAGGTGACGCCGAAATCGATCCGCCTGCGCAAGCGCTATCTCGATCCGAACGAGAGGAAGCGCATGGAGAAGCAGGCCGCCGCCGCGCTTGCGGGTTAAAGCATAAAGCCGAGCGTGATCGTGCGCGGCTCCCAGATCGAGGCACGCACAATTTCATGAATTCACCTACTTAGAGCCCGCTTTTGATGGAATCAAAAGCGGGCTCTAAGCTTTTGTTTTATCGTGCGTCTTTTTCGGAAAACCGCTTCACACTTTTCCGGACGCACTCTAAAATTCTACGTCGAGTTCCTCGACTTCGTCCGGTTCCTCTTTCGCCGCGGCGACCCATTCCTCCATCGCCGGCCAAACCATGATAGACCGGCAATAATCGGCGCAGGCGTCATCCAGCTTCACATCGTAAGTCAGAAAGCGGGTGCAGACTGGGGCATACATGGCGTCGGCCATGGAAAGCGTGCCGAACAGATAGGGGCCGCCATAGGTTTTGAAGCAGTCGCGCCAAATCGCAACCACCCTTTCGACGTCGGCTTGCGCACCCGGAAAAACCGTAAAGCCAGGATGATAAGCCCGCAAATTCATCGGTAGCGCCGAGCGCAAATTGTAGAAACCCGAATGCATTTCGCCAGAGATCGACCGGCAATGAGCGCGGGCTTTCTTGTCCTTCGGGAGCAGCGGCGAGGAAGGCTTGAGTTCTGCGAGATATTCGGCGATTGCAAGCGTGTCCCAAACCTTGATCCCGTCATGGGTCAGGCACGGCACCAGGAAAGACGGCGAAAGCAGGAGCAGTTCTGCACGGATAGATGGATCGTCGATCGACACGGCGTGTTCCTCTATCTGCAACCCGGCAAGTTTGCACAAAAGCCACCCGCGAAGCGACCAGGACGAGTAGTTTTTGCTGCTGATCGAGAGCGTTGCCTCCGCCATCATCGTGACCTTTGCTTATGGTTCAAAACTTGCATCGCCATCCTGCGGCGATGGCTAGGCATTTTTATGCCTGTGCAACTTTCATTCCAGCGTTAAGGCTAAGAATGCTTTATAAGGCCTACCAATTTTACTCCGATGCCACGATACCCGCTCGGGGCTTCGCGCAGCTCGGCCTTAACGCGATTACACCCTTAATACCGGCCGGTAAAGCAAGCTGGCTTAGCAACTTAACCGCTGTCTACGAGTTGATCTCGCGCGCCACGCTCACGCACACGCGCCCGCCCTACCGGATCGAGATGGTTCGCGTGGGAAATCGCGATGTTGCGGTAACAGAAGAACCGCTCGCCGTGACGCCCTTCGGCACGCTTTTGCACTTCAAGAAGGATTTGGATCAGCAGCAGCCGCGCGTGCTGGTCGTCGCTCCTCTTTCCGGGCATTTTGCCACGCTCTTGCGAAGCACAGTCCAAACTCTGCTCGTAGATCATGATGTGTGCATAACCGATTGGCACAATGCCCGCGATATCGGCGTTTCTGCCGGAGCTTTCGGCTTCGACGCATATGTCGATCACCTCATTCAATGGCTTCGATTTCTGGGCCCCGGCGCGCACATCGTGGCGGTTTGCCAGCCCTGTGTGCAAGCGATCGCCGCCGCTGCCGTGATGGCGCAGGCCGGCGATCCCGCTCAGCCTCACAGCATGACGCTCATGGCCGGTCCGGTCGATACGCGCGTAAGCCCAACGAAAGTGAACCAGCTGGCGACGGAAAAGCCGATCGAATGGTTTGAAAAGAATCTGATATCTCCGGTGCCTGCGAGGTATGCCGGGGCCGGGCGGCGCGTCTACCCCGGTTTCATACAGCTTATGGCGTTCATGGCGATGAATATCGCCCGGCACCGCAACGCGCACTTCGATCTCTACCGGCACTTGGCGCGGCGTGAAAACGAAAAGGCCGATGCAATCAAATCATTTTATGATGAGTATTTTGCGGTTCTGGACTTAACTGCGGAGTTCTACCTGGAAACGGTGGCATGGGTTTTCCAAGAGGCACGCCTTGCAAAGGGTACGCTCACCTTCCGCGGCGAGCTGGTCAAGCCAGCAGCTATCAGGCGCACCATGCTTTTGACTGTCGAAGGGGAGCGCGACGACATCTGCGGCATCGGGCAGACGGCCGCGGCGCATGAACTTTGCTCTGGCCTGCGACCGCACTTGAAGCGCCACCATCTTCAAGCCGGCGCCGGCCATTACGGCGTCTTCAGCGGCAAGCGCTGGGAAACGCAAGTGTACCCGCAAATCCGCCACACGATCCTAGCGGCCGGTTGAGCGAATTCCCCTTCCCGGAGTCCGTCCTGGACTAGCGATTTGCTAGCAGGCGCCGCCCTGAGGAGGAAGGAAACCGTCAGAGCTCGATGCCGCGCTGGCGAAGCTCGTTGCGGATTTCCATTTCTATCTCCTGCCCGATTTTCTGCCCCCATGCCCGGCCAAGCGTCATGCTTTGCTGCGCGAGGCCGGCTTGCATACCGACGAATTTGCGGCCAAGCGGGCTTCTGTAAAAGTTCGATATTTCTTTAAGCTCTGCGGCGGTCAGGCGCTGGGCATATAGCATCGCGATTTGGTCTAAAAGCTCCTGCTTTCGCGCTGCGAACTTCTCGGGGATGCGCTTGAAGGCGTTCTGGATCTCTGCCGCATGCTCGGGCTTGAGCTTTATAAATATTCCTTCCAGCTGCTGGGTAAGCAACGGGACGACCGTATCGAATTGCTTCACCATCCCAGCGGTTTCCAGCAACTCCTTTGCAGCCGCGCTGCGCTCCGGATCGATGGGCTGAGCGTCGGATGGCGCTGTCTCTGCATTTTGCGCCTGGACATAGTCCGGCATCGCTATGGCGAGCGCGGGCGAGATGAGCAGGGCAAACAAAACGAGGAGCTTCGGCGGCAGAATTCTCATGCGCCATCCTTTCGAGTTTGGCAGGGTCTGAGCAATTGCTTATCCGAAATCCGCCCCGGACGCACCATCTGTTCGCCCGGCTAAGCGGCGATGACGCGCTCGATGCCGTTTTCCGGCTCCGCCCAAGCGAGCGTGCCTTGGCGAAGCATGTAGTTCATATGGGCCAAAACCTCGCTGAAAGCGAAGCTCATCTCATGGGGGTCTAGCGGATGCTGGAAAATCGCAGGGAGAAGTTCCGCGGCCGATTTTGGCTGCCGGGCGGCTTCTTGGATCGCCGCGCAGCGGTGAGCGTGATGCGCAATGAGCTCGTCCGCGCGCGTATGAAGCCCAATGAAAGGCCTGTGATGCCCCGGCAGCACGAGGACATCTGCCGGCACGCGTGCTTTCGTACCCTCCAAGGAGCGCAGATAAAGGCCGAGAGGATCGCCATGAGGATCGGCCGCCCACACGCTCACATTGGGCGAGATCTTCTCCATCACTTGATCCGCGGCGAAAAGAAGCTTGTCCTCCGCGCAGTACAGCATCGCTTGCTCGGGCGCGTGGCCCTCGCCTATCGAGACTTCGAATATGCGCCCGCCGATCTTTAACCTGTCGCCTGAAGCGATCCGCTCGAAAATCGGAGGAAGCGGTGTCACCATTTTCAAGTAGCCGTGGCCTTGCGTCACGACAACCGCAGTGCTTTCCGGTTTCAAGCCGTTACGCAGATAGAAGTCGCGATAGACCGGCGCATCGAGCGCGCCGGGGCTCAGCGAGATCGTTAGGCATTGAAGGTAGGTGGACTGCGTAGTCAGAAGCGGCACGCCGAAACGCTCCCCGAGCCAGCCCGCAAGCCCAATGTGATCCGGATGAAAATGGGTCACGATCAGCCGCGTCAGCCTTCGGCCTGCGAGCGGACCGGCAGCGAGCGCCTCCCACAGATCCTGCGTAACCTTGTTCGCGATCCCAGTGTCGAGAACCGACCATCCATCCCCATCGTCTATGAGGAAAATGTTGATGTGGTTCAGCCGGAAAGGGAGCGGTAGCCGGGCCCACAGAACGCCCGGCGCAATTTCCGTAACATCGCCCGTTGCGGGCGGATTGGGGAATGGAAATCGAAAGCTTTCAGCCGGTGGTGCTTGCGTCATATCCTACTTCAACCAGCGCCATGCGCATGAAATCGCCGGTATTAGATACCGTGCAAACCAAGCCGCCACGGCGATTCCCCGCCCCCCTCAGCCATAACCGCACGGGAGGCGGTTGAACGCTACCCGCGAGCCGGCTAACCCGTTACGTCGAAAGCGGCGAGCGCGGCCATGTTCACAATGTCGTTGTCGCTCGAATTGAGAGAAGCGATCTGCACAGGCTTCGACAATCCCACCAGTATCGGCCCGATGACGGTGCCGCCGCCGAGTTCTTGCAGCATCCTGGTCGAGATGCTCGCCGCATGGAACGCCGGCATGATGAGCACATTCGCCGTATCGGTCAAACGGCAGAAGGGATAGAGGGACATCGCGCGGCGGTTCAGCGCAACGTCCACCCCCATCTCACCGTCATACTCGAAATCGACACCCCGCGCGTCAAGCAGCTTCACGGCCTCGCGGCCACGCTCCCCGCGCTCGTTTTGCGGGTGCCCGAAGGTCGAGTAGGCGAGCATAGCCACGCGCGGCGTTATTCCAAAGCGTGAGGCAACGCCCGCCGCTTCCACCGCGATATCGGCGAGCTGCTCCGAGGTTGGCATGTCGTGAACGGAGGTATCGGCCACAAAGATAACCCTGCCGCGGCTGATGATGACGGAGATGCCGATAACCCGCCGGCTGGCCTTTGGATCGAGCACGCGCCGGACGTCGTTAAACGCGGTCGCCCAATTACGGGTAACGCCAGTCACCATCGCATCCGCATGGCCAAGGGCGAGCATGCAGGCTGCGAAAGTATTCCGGTCGTAGTTCACCAGGCGCTGGCAATCCCGGTAGAGATAGCCCTGCCGCTGCAAGCGCTGATAGAGGAACTCGGCGTACTCCTTGCTATGCGCCGAATGCGCCGAGTTCTCCACCTGGAAGCTATCGTAATGGTTCACGCCGCCGAGGTGAAAGGCTTGGCGCACTTGCGATTCGCGCCCGATGAGGATCGGGTGGCCGAGATTTAAATCCGCAAACGAGCTGGCGGCGCGGACAACTTGCTCCTCCTCGCCCTCCGCGAAAACGACCCGCTTCGGCCGCATCCGCAACGCATCGAAAATCGAGTTGATGAAACCGGCGGCGGGATCGAGCCGGGCCGAAAGCCGCGCCTTGTAGCCTTCCATGTCGACAATTGGCCGGCGCGCAACGCCGGAATCCATCGCCGCCTTGGCAACTGCCGATGGCACGGCGCTGATAAGACGCGGATCGAAGGGCGCTGGGATGATGTAATCCGTCCCATAACGCAAGCGCCGCCCATAAACCTTGGCGACCGCATCGGGCACGTCGGCGCGGGCAAGTTCTGCAAGTGCGGTTGCGGCTGCGATTTTCATCGGCTCGTTGATTGTGCGGGCCTGAACGTCGAGCGCGCCGCGGAAAATATAAGGGAAGCCGAGAACGTTGTTGATCTGGTTTGGATAGTCCGAACGGCCGGTTGCCACGATAGCATCGTCGCGAACGGCCGCGACTTCCTCGGGCGTAATCTCCGGATCGGGGTTCGCCATGGCAAAGATGATCGGCTTGGCGGCCATGCCCGCTACCATCTCTTTCGTCATCGCGCCCGCGGCGGAAAGGCCGAAGAACACGTCGGCGCCGTCGAGCGCTTCGGCCAAAGTGCGCGCCTTGGTGCTGGCGGCGTGCGCCGACTTCCACTGGTTCATGCCCTTCTCGCGGCCGCGATAAATGACGCCCTTGGTGTCGCACAGGATGACATTTTCCTGGCGCACACCCATGGCCTTCATAAGCTCGAGGCAAGCGATGCCCGCAGAGCCCGCACCGTTGCACACGACCTTCACATCGGACAATTCGCGGCCGGTGAGCTGCACCGCGTTGATGAGCCCCGCGGTGGCGATAATAGCCGTGCCATGCTGATCGTCGTGGAAGACGGGAATGTCCATCATCTCGCGCAAGCGGCTTTCGATGATGAAGCAGTCCGGCGCTTTGATATCCTCGAGGTTGATGCCGCCGAAGGATGGTCCAAGATAGCGCACCGCGTTGACGAACGCGTCGGGATCCTGTGTGTCGATTTCAAGATCGATGGAATCGATGTCCGCGAAGCGCTTGAAAAGCGCGGCCTTTCCTTCCATCACCGGTTTTGCGGCGAGCGCGCCGAGATTGCCGAGCCCCAAAATCGCCGTGCCGTTGGTGATGACCGCGACGAGGTTGCCCTTGATCGTGTAATCGTAGGCAAGGCTCGGGTTTTCCGCGATGGCTTCCACCGGAACGGCCACGCCCGGCGAGTAGGCGAGGCTCAAATCGCGCTGCGTCGCCATGGGCTTGGTCGGGATAATCTCGAGCTTGCCCGGCCTGCCCTCGGCGTGGAACTGCAGCGCCTCCTGGCGGGTGAACTTCGGCTGCACAGCGGCCGGGCGCGCTTCAGAGACAGCTGGAGATTTCGCCTTGCCGGCGGATTTGTAAACGGCCATCGGTGATCTTCTTGGAATTTGTGAGATGGCTACCGGAAGCGACTCAGCGTTCCGTGCCGCATTTATCAGACGTTAGCCCTGTCAATTCTTTGGCACAAGCGCAGAGAAATCCTACTAACTGCCAATTTGCTGAACTCGATTAAAAGATGACACAGCTGGAGTATGTTAAATGGGCTCGAAGGCGCTGGCCCGGCGCCCGATCTGTGCTATACATTCCGGCAAATCGCTGCTCTGCCGCGGGCGTGGCGGAATTGGTAGACGCGCTGGATTTAGGTTCCAGTGACGCAAGTCGTGGGGGTTCGAGTCCCTTCGCCCGCACCAGCAAGCGGCCTCTGACGATGCATGCCTTCGTACAGGCGCTCAGCCGGTGCGCCGGCTCGTGAAACCGTCAGGCCGTACCCCGGCAGCCAACCCAGCAGACGAGCCTTTATTTTGGTTCACCTTTGCTTCGAACAGGTTCAAACCTTGGCAAAAGGGAGGACGGTTTGAACCTTTGCCCCCGGATGCCCGACAAAGGAGCGAAGCCTGCGAATAAGGACACGCTCCCATGGCCAACGAAGGAAATTATGAAGCCCCGTCCAAGCATCCTTGCGGCGAGGACGCTTTCAAGCTGCGCAATCCTCTACGAGTGCCCGGTAAAAAACCTCTCTGGAGTGGCCTGAAGCACATATCTTTTCCATTTCTCCTGCTCGTTTTCGCAATAGTCGCTTCAGGTCTCATCCTGGTGCCGGTTCTCGTTGAGCCTCGTAACACGCTCGATTACGGATTGGGCCTTTGCGCCTACGGAATAGGGGTGTTTTTCTTGGGCGCGCTGATCGCGGCGAAGCTCACGGCGCATGAAAGGGAGAAATAGGGCGGACTGGCGCGCCCCTGCAGCTTCGGCTTTCTCCGCTTTCAGCCGAGCCTGAATCGTGTCACGCCCGCGAATGAGCGTGTGAAGAAATTGGCACGTTCGCAGCAAACTCAGTTGTCATGGCCCGACTTGATCGGGCCATCCACGAAAAACCCAATGCACTCAGTGTGTTGCTGGATGGCCGGGTCAAGCCCGGCCATGACAGTAGTGGTTGCCGCCAGTTTTTTCACACGCTCGAAGGCGGGAATGAAGGTTTGGTATCAGTGGGCGCCGCGCTGATGCCCCGCGTCGCTCTGCGGCCGCGCCTCTTTCGGGCGGGCGCCCTTCGCAAAGTCCTTTGCTTCGGCGCGCAATTGCTGGGCGGCACGCTCACCGGTCTCCTCCGTTTCCCGGATAACCTCTTGAACTTCCTCCTGAACTTGCTTGGCCATGCCGCTCAATTCCTGAATGCTCTCCTGGTAGTGATCGAAAGCCTGCTTCACAAAGTCCGTTTGCGCGTCCGCGAAGCGCTTTGGGATCTCTGTGTATTGGGTGAGATGGTTGCTCCAGAAATTCATCCACGCCCGGTTCATCGACATCGCATAATATGGGTGCGTTTGCCTACGCCCCCAAGCGAGACAGCGAGGCGGCCAAACAGCCGCATTGGCTTTGAAAAAATGCTACGAGGATACAAGATATCGATCATGCAATTGCAAGTCACGAAACGCGGGGGCGAGAGCCAAACCTTTAAATGTCCGCGCTGTCAGGTAACCCTAAAAACGTATTATGGCGTCTATCCTGGCAACACCAGAATTGAATTTGATTGCTCCATCGCGAAGCCATTTCTCCATGGAAAAACCCCGGCTTGTGGCCGCGGCGTCTTTGCTGGTAAACTTGCAAAATGCAAACGATGAAATCGCTCTTGGATGTTCTGGTATTCGTCTTCTTTGTAGCCGGCGTCCTATGCGGGCTTGGCGTATTTTTGCTTTCGTTCGGGATAATTAAAAATATTCGCCCAGGAGTGCGCATTTGGGGTGACCTGAAAGGAATGCCTTTGAACGCTATTTTCTCTAGAAAATACCTCACCGAAGAGGGGGTAAAAATAAGGTACTATCTGTTCATATGCTTATTGGGTTTCTGCGGCTCCGGAGCGGCGGGAGCCATGCTAGGCTTTCTGCGGAGCCTTCTTTGAAGGTTTTCCTTTCCGCGCTTGTCCCCGTGAAAACGGGAACGTCGGCCGTGATCCAGCAGAACTCGCGCCAGATTGCGCTCACCTACGGGCCGGACCGCAGCCGCTTCAAGCGCGTGGATGTGAACGAGACCGGCACCACCACGACCTATTATGTGGCGGGCGGCGGCCATGAGGTGGTGACGAGCGGCACGACCGTCACGCACAAGACCTATATCGGCGGCGCGGCGGTGGTGCTCGAGGTGACGTCCACGCCCACGTCGAGCACCACCCTCTATCTCCTGCACGATCATTTGGGCTCGACCGACGTCGTCACCGACTCGTCCGGCAACGTGCAGACGCGCGGCTACACGAACGAAGGGACCGCGCACGCTCACTTGCCGAGCGTCATCAAGCTCGCATTGCCGCCAGCCGCGGCGGTGTTGACGGAGATCGTTTTCTCTTTGACGAGCCGGAACAGCGCGAAAGCGGGCGTAGCTGAGACCGCTTGCACGATCGGGCCGGGGCGTCCGGCTAGCTCTCGAAGCGTTTCTGCCAGTTCGGCGTCATCCGAAAGCAAAACCGCGTCGAATTTGGCCGTTTGCCACGCACTCGCAAATTCCATATGCGGCCGCAAAGTGTCCGGCAGAAGTTTGCGCAAGGCTGCGAGGCCCCCGGCGTCCGGCAAAATGAAGCGGTTTGCGGTTGCAAGCGCGGCCCCGAATTGGTGCAAAGCGTCGAAGATCGTGGCAGCGATCCCGAGCACGCGGCCGCGTGGCAGGAAGCGAAGCCGGTTGTCCTCTCCCACCGGGCCAAGCAGCGCCAATTCCACCGCCAGAGGCGAAGTTTCCGCATAGAGCTTGAGCAAATCCACAAGCCGGGCGCGCTCTCCTGCGTCAAGCAGGCCGCTCGCACCGGCGCTTGCCCATGCCATGAAGTTCCGGAAGGTGGCGAGCTTGGTTTCGTCGCGCGCGCCCTTAAGGACCGGCGGCGGACCGGCCCGAAGCAGACGGTGGAGGGCGAGCGGGCCGCCAGCTTTTGGACCCGTCCCCGAAAGCCCCTCGCCGCCGAAGGGCTGGACGCCGACCGCGGCGCCGATCATGTTCCGGTTCACGTAAATGTTTCCCGCGTGCGCGCGCTCCGCGATGAAATCGATGGTTTCGTCGATGCGGGAGTGGATGCCGAGCGTCAAGCCGTAGCCCGTGCCGTCGATCTCTTCGATGAGGCGGGCGAGGCCGCTTCTTGCAAAGCGGACAACATGCAGAACCGGGCCGAAGACCTCGTGCGAAAGCTCTCCGATGGAGGCTATCTCCAAGAGCGTTGGCGCAACGAAGGTGCCTTGGGCGCAAGGCGGCGGAAGCGGGTTCTGAAACAAAATGCGGTTCTGGCGGGAGGCGATGTAGGCGTTGAGCGCGGCTTGGGCCCCGGTATCGATCACCGGGCCGATGTCCGTTTCGATGCGCGCGGGATCTCCAAGCCGAAGCTCAGCCATCGCGCCTTTGAGCATATCGAGGACGCGGTCCGCGATGCCGTCCTGAAGGCAGAGAACCCGAAGCGCCGAGCAGCGCTGACCGGCCGAGTCGAAAGCCGAGGTGAGCACGTCGCCCACCACTTGCTCGGGGAGCGCGGAGGAATCCACGATCATGGCATTCTGCCCGCCGGTTTCCGCGACGAACGGGATATTGCCTCTCGCCGAAAGCGTCCTTTGAATGAGGCGCGCCACCCCGGTCGAGCCGGTGAACAGCACGGCCTTGGCCCGCGGATCGCCGGCAAGTGCCGCACCCACCTCTCCCGCTCCCGGAAGAAGCTGCAAGACATCGCGCGGAATGCCCGCCTCGTGGAGAAGGCGCACGGCAGCGGCCGCGATGAGCGGGGTCTGCTCTGCCGGCTTCGCGAGCACGGGGTTGCCCGCCGCCAGTGCCGCCGCGATTTGGCCCACGAAAATCGCGAGCGGGAAGTTCCAAGGGCTGATGCACACCGCCGGTCCAAGCGGCTCGTGCGCCGCGCTGAGCGTACGGGCTTGGGCCGCATAATAGCGGCAGAAATCGGACGCCTCGCGAACCTCGGAGACTGCGTTGGGCATCGTGCGGCCGGCCTCGCGGACGAGAAGCGCACAGAGATGCTCCATGGAGCGCTCGATAAGGTCAGCGCCGCGGTCGAGGATTGCGGCCCGCTCAGCTGGAGCCGTTTGCGCCCAGAAAGAGGCTGCGCTTGCGGCGGTTGCCATTGCTGCGCCGGTATCCGCCGCACTCGAGTCCGCGGCAAAGCCAACGATGTCCGCATGATTCGCCGGATTGAGGACTGGCCTTCTTGCGGCCGGTGGCGCCGCAGAGGAGGCAAGGACCGGCACCGCTTCGTAGCGCACGGCGCGGCTATCCTCAATCGCATGCTCCAGCCTGCCGCGCGCCGCCGCGTCGGAGAGGTCGAGCCCCTTCGAGTTCCTGCGCTCCGCGCCGAACAGATCCGCGGGCAGCACAATGGCGGGATGGGCCACGCCCGCATACTTCATCGCTTCCCCGGCGGGATCGGCGATGAGGTCTTCGATTGGTGTGGTTTCGCCGGCAAGCTGGTGCACGAACGATGTGTTCGCGCCGTTCTCCAAAAGCCTGCGCACGAGATAAGCGAGCAGCGTCTCATGCGTTCCCACCGGCGCATAGATCCGGCAGGGCCGGTTGAGATTGCCGGCGCCTACGACATGACTGTAAAGCGTCTCGCCCATGCCATGCAGGCATTGAAACTCATAATCGCCGGGCCTGAAGTCTGCGCCCGCGAGGTGATAGACTGCCGAAAGCGTTTGAGCGTTGTGGGTTGCAAATTGCGGAAAAACGAGATCGCGCCTGGCCAAAAGCCGCTTCGCGCAGGCGAGATAGCACACATCCGTGTAGGCCTTGCGCGTAAAGACCGGATAGCCCTCAAGCCCATCCACTTGTGCGCGCTTGATCTCGCTGTCCCAATAAGCGCCCTTCACGAGGCGGATCATGAGGCGCCGCTTCGTGCTCTCTGCCAGCGAAAGCAGATAGTCGATCACGTAAGGCGCGCGTTTCTGATAGGCTTGCACCACGAAGCCGAGGCCTTGCCAAGGGCCAAGCGCGCTCTCAGATGCGAGCGCATCCAGCAAATCGAGCGACAGCTCCAAGCGATCGGCTTCCTCGGCGTCGATATTGAAGCCGATACCGCGACGGCTCGCCTCGATGGCCAAAGAGCGCAGCCGGGGATATAGCTCACCCCAGACGCGGTCCCTTTGCGCATAGCTATAGCGCGGATGAAGGGCCGACAGCTTCACCGATATGCCGGCACTATCGTAAACGCTGCCGCCTCGCCTGGATGAGCCTATCGCTTCGATGGCGTGCTTGTAGGAGGCCATGTAGCGCGCGGCATCGCCAGCGGTGACGGCTGCCTCGCCCAGCATGTCGTAGGAGTAAAAAAAGCCGCGTGCCTCGAAGGGCCGCGCATGGTCCAGCGCCTCCTCGATGGTTTGACCGGTCACGAATTGCCGGCCGAGCAGCCGCATCGCCAAATCCATCGCCTGCCGTATGACCGGCTCGCCGCCGCGTGCGAGCGCCCGGGTGAGCGATGCGGCCATGCCGGGCTCGCTATGCGTGGCAACGAGCTTTCCGGTGATCAAGAGGCCCCAGGCGGACGCATTGACGAACCAGGATGGGCTCGCGCCCACATGCGCGCCCCAATCGCCGCGGGAAAGCTTATCGCGGATGAGGAGGTCGCGCGTTTGGCGGTCGGGAATGCGCAGGAGCGATTCAGCCAGGCACATCAGCGCCACGCCTTCCGGGCTCGAAAGCGAGAACTCCTTCATCAGCGCTTCGACGCCGAAGGCGTGCGCGCGGTCTGCGCGGACCTGAGCGACGAGCTTGCGAGCCAGCGCCGCAACGCTCGCTGCTGCAGGTGCATCGTTGCGCGCTTGCGCTATGAGTGGCGGCACGCACGCGGGCTCCGGCGTCCGGTACGCGGCAGCGATCACGGCACGGCCTGCAGCCGCCAAGGAGCGCCGTTCGCTAGGGAACCGGTTGTCGGGACCGCTCGTCACCTTATCACCGCATCTTACATCCAACTGATATCGGCATTGCGGCGCCCAAGGCCAAGAGCTTCCTAATTAACGGGCACCGAAACGCTCAGCCCTGTGGTGAAGTTGAATGCGTCGCTTGAAGTGATGCGCGTGCCGGCTTGGTTGCCGGAGATCCCGCCCCAGGGCACTCCGTTCGCCTGGTCGTTGTTGTTGTAAGCGATGCGCGGGACGTAGCTCAAATATTCGCCTTGGCCGAACACGCCAACCGTGCCCCATCCGAGCTGACGCTTGAGGTCTAGCCGCACGGTGCCGATGAACGAGCCCTTTTCCTGGCTGCTATTGACGTTACCGCTGTCTTGGAAGTAGCCCACCGGAACGATTGCCGTGTAGCCGTTGTAGCGGCCCTGATACTCGGTGTCGGTGTAGTAGATGCCGGCCGTTGCGTCGACGCCGATTATCCAGCCATCGCCGAATGCCTCTTTCCTTTCGACACCCACATAGCCGCCATAATAATGCGCGTTCAAGATTTCTTTATATCTCGCGGGATCGCACACGAGCGGATCGATTGAGGTCATGTTTGCCGTCTCGTCCAGGCCTCGCATGGCCACACCCACTCTGAACGGCGAAAGCTCTTGAACGGGCCCTTCGTCCTTGTAGCCGCCCCCTGCCCACCAGCCAAGCCGGGCATCGACGGCCGCGCCGTAGTAATTGACGTCACGGTTCGTTGTGACGTTGAGATTGCCGAACGGGCCGGTGTTATTCGGCAGGCTATGGTTCACGTCGGCAATATTCACGATCGCGCAGTCCGTGGTCAGGCTATACATGCAATGCGAGCTGGTTGTGCCCTGATAGTTGGCGAAAAAGCCGGAGACTCCGAAGCTCAGCAAGTTCCCGAACGGCGTAGCCGCCTCGGCAAAGTTCGCCAGGCCCACATCGGTCCGCCAGCCGTTGAGGTTGCCGTCGCCTGTAGTCTCTTGGCCAACCGCTTGGTTGAAAAGCGGCCCGCCCACTATCGTGACGTTCTTCATATCCGGCAACCCAAACCAGGAATATCCGCCGGAAACGGTGAGCTCGGAGCCGAAGGGCCTGCGGGCATCGCCAAGCCGGGCAATCAAGCTGTCGAGGCTTTCGCCGTTTAGGAGATCCTGGCCGTCGGGAATGATGCGGATGCCCGTCATAACACGCAGGTCGTTATAGCCAAGGTACTGCCAATCGAGGTTGTAACCTTGATACTGCAACGCAGTATATAACGTGACGTGATTGTTGTAGTCCCAGGCCACTTGGGCACTGGCATATGGCGCATGATAATGCACGCCGCTGCCGATGTCCTCTACCACCTGCCATCCGCCAGCCGCCGTGACGGTCACGCCCGGCACGGGCAGGTAGGTGCCCTTCACCGTATAAGAGCGCACGTCCGCCAGAACCGCAAAGGCGGTGGCAGGCTCGCCGATATAGCGCTCTGCGGAGGCGTTAAACATGAAGAAGGGCGAGGGCCGCCAAGTCAGGCTGCCATCGAAGAAGTTGGACTCATAGTTGGTTATGCGATGGTCGTCCGTATCGCGCCAATTGAACCGCCATCCCACATCGCTGGATAGCGTGGGTGAGAAAGTCAAACGCACGCCCGCCTTGGCGTGGTAATCGTCCGCGCTGCGGTCGACGAGGGCGGAATTGGGCTGATCGGTGTAGTCGACACGCGCCCCGCTCACTTCGGTATAGGGTGCAACAAACCAATTGCTGCCAAGCAGCCCGACCCAGGTGAGTTCGCTGCGGTTGTAATTAAAGGCCGAAGTCAACGCAATCGGCGAAGCGATCACGTCGCCATTTAAATATCGTACATCCAAAAAGCGTGCACGCAGCACACTCGTAACAAGCGCATCGCGATAACCGAGTTCGACATTTGCACCGTCGGTCTGGTTTTTATTGACGCTTTGCCCATCGTAATTGATGAAAGCGCCGGAGGAGACCGTGAGGCCCGGCTGCACGAGATAGGAGACGTTGGCGTTCGCAACGCCCGCGAAACGAAGCGAATCGTAGAACACGCTGTCGTTAAAGTAATCCATCATGCTTCCGGCGGCGTTTACGTTCGCCACCATATTCTGGGTCACCGAACTCAGAGCAAAACCGCCTCCCGAACGGATGAATGCCGAACCTTTCTGATCGTTAAAGGTCTGGCTGGGATTGCTGTCGTAACCGATTTCCGAGAAGGCTGAAGGCACGAACGTGACACCCGAAGCGGCGACGAAACCGATCGGCGTTGGCGCAACGTCTGGCACCGGCCCAACAACGTCAGCCCTCCATGGTCCCGGCGGGGTCTGCGCCGACGCAGGCTGTAAAGCCGAGGCTGCGGCCAAAAGTGCCGTCAAACTGATGAGCGTCCGCCCCATGTGCTCCTCCCATACGGCAGGGCCTGGGCGTTAAACGGCCGCAACCCTGCTAGCTTCGCTCGCGGCCTTTGCCTTCGAGAAAAGCTATTGAAATTCAAACTTGCTGCCAATACTCGCTACGCTAGGAAGGCCGCGAGAGTGTACCTAGCGGCCGCCGCTCTTACCCGCCGCAACTGGCACCGGTGACGAGCCGCTTCCAGGCAGCGACAAGGTCCCTTCGGCCTCTGCCCACGAGCTAGCCCCGAATTGAGTGGCTCGCGCGAAAGCTATCGCGAGCTCCTGCGCCACGACGTAAGTCTTGCCGTTTATCACTACGGTTACTTCCGTAGTGGATTGCCCCCATGAGAGCGAAGCGGCGCCCTTGTCGAACGACCAGGATAAGGAATTGCTATTCACGGAGACGTTTGCGGGCACGCTCGTTTGAACCGTTGTCGTGTCCCATCCCACAGCCGTGCTTGCGAGATGGCCGGCGGCGCCTTCAGCTGTCGTCGTCGAGGTCAGATTGACCCCATCTTCTGAGAAGGCAATTGTCACGGACTCTGCGGAAACCGAATTGCCTCTCGGGGAGTAATTGGCTGCTACGCCTGTTTGGCTTTGCTGCACAAGGCTGGGTCCGGAGAATCCGCCCTCAGCGATGGCGGCAGGCGCGCACCATGGAAGCAGGAGCGCCAGGACGAAGGGAATAAGGGTCCGGCAAAGTCTGGTTCTCGCGGGGCGCATGTGAATTCCTTCCTAAGGCAACACTAGTAAAGGGAACTGGCTCGCTATGAAGCGGTCCTGCCCATAGAGAGCCAGTTCTGTTTAAGCGTGGCTCCGCTTAGTAGCCGCTGTGGTTCCCGCCGCCAGCGCTGAGAGTGCTGCCACCGATGCCGAGTCCGCCGCCAGAAGCGCTCGTCGCAGCGGTATTGGATTGGATATCGCCGTAGGCGTTTGTGGTCTGCACGTTATTCGTTGCAGCGGACACATTGGTCACGCCGACCGCTGCATTGCCGCCGCCGCCGATGTTCCCGTTAACGGACTTGCCGCCATAGCCGCAATTGCAGCTGCCGCCAGCGGTAACGCCGCCCTGGGCGCCAACGCCAAGGCCGCTGGTCGTGCCGGTCGTGCTGACGTTGTTCACCGAGGAATTACCGCCATAGCCAGGATGGACGTCAGCCGAACCCTGTGCGCCGGCAGAGCCCGTGGTATAGATACCGGCCGCGCCGCCGATTTGCGTGTAGCTGCTTCCGCCGCCGCTGCTGCCGGCAAGCGCGCCAGTAGAAACGAGGGCGGAGACGGCGACAGCCGTCAGAACGTAATAAAGTTTCATGGATTATCTCCCCTAGCGCCCCACACGGACGCCTAGTTGCCAGATTTCGACTTGCCGCCGCCTTGTTTATTGCAATCTTCGGTTGCGGCCTGAAGACGTGTACGCGATTCGCGGATGCAAGAAATCGCGCACCACAACTTTAGATAGAATATCTCGATGACTGTTGCTCATGCGTTACATTACTACAAAACCACAGTATAGGTTGTATTTCGAGGCTTATAATACACGCAGAAACCATAGATGGTTGCAGTTTGCGTTTTGCTTCATTGAATTTCTTGAATTTTAGCGGCGCACGCTTCCGCCGGAATCCGCGCAACCTTAGGCCGGGGGCCGCCGATACCGGCCCGCAGACGAGCCGGAACGGACGTCTTACCCGGGGCCTCGCCACAGCTAGAGCATCGTGCACTAAATCGAATGCAACGCCATGGCGAAGCCGCGGAGCCGCTCCGGCGATCCAGGGCGGCATCGAACACATAACTCTATTGGATCGCTTCGAGGCGCCTCGCCATGACGGAGCCGGCGTGACTTCGATCTGGGCCAGCCCGCAACGGCGCGCTAAGACTCGGAGGATCGCCAGAGCATGGTTAATGCAGCGACGGTAAACGGGGGAGAATTCCATATCTTCCCGCCGCGAAAGGTGCGCGCTTTTGCGTTTGTCCCCTGCAAATCGTGCATCCAAAAAGTCCGTTAAATATATATACAGTTTTGATTTAACTATGAAACGGTGCTTAGCGGACCGGCGGGGCGCCGTAGAGATTGAATTTTCCGGTGCACAATCAACGCTCTAGTCCGCGCTTAGGCTTTGGCAAGGTGCTTTCGCTATGATCGCGGCTTAAAGGAGCCGGCCTCGATGCAACGCTACAGGGCCCTAAAACCGAGGCGGCGCGGTTAACGGCGATTTAATCGGGAAGGGCGGTAAGCGTTATGTTTCAGGCATTGATCGTGCCTTCCCCAGCCTTGTCCGCAAGGCCCAAAATGCCGCAAGGTGACCGCACAGAGCTAATAGCCAACCCCCGGAGGACAGCTTGCGAAGTTTGAGCCTTGGCGCCGCGTGCGCCGCCCTTTGCATTTTCACCGCGCCCGTTACCCCCGTCCGCGCCGCCGATGCATTTTATATGGGCACATGGAAGCTTTCCGCCGCCGTTGAGGCTCCATGGGCCGATCCGGCGCAAAAGCATGAAAGCGGTGAGCCTGCGGGCCTGCTCGGCGAGACCGTCGTCTTCGGGGAGAAGGAAATCGCGGGCCCTCAGCCGTTCGTTTGCAAGAGGCCGCGATACAAAATCTCAAATTTTACCGCTGAGCTGCTCTTCCAGGGCGCGTTCGAGGAGATGCATTTTAGGAACGCTTCTGCCGATCCAAGTAAGATTGCGGCATCCCTCGGATTTTCTGCTGAAAAAACAAAGACTTTGGAGACCGGCTGCGAGATCGATTTCCATTTTATCGATGAGTCGACCGCGAAGGCCGGCCTGAACGATTACGTCTATACTCTGAAGAAGCAGTAGCGGCGCGAAGCGGTTACGGTCGCCAGCGGGCGCGGCTTGTACTATGCTCGGCGCAGGGCGAAAGTCGAATCAGGGGGAAACGATGACCTGGCGTGACTCGATTGAATATTGGGCGAGGCGTTTGGCAACCGTTGGCGCGGCTGTTCTTCTTTTGGCGCTGGTTTTGGCGTTGATCCTCTTCGCTCCAGCGCGCGGAGCCGCTGCAATCCTCGGAATTATCGCCGGGAGCATTGCCGGATATTATATCATGTCGAGGGCGCGGTATCAGGTTCAGATCGCGGTTCTGTGGGCAATGATCGCGGTGACGGCGGACGCAGCTTATGCGCGGCTGAACGATCAGGCGCCAGTGACCCTTGCCGGTGCACTCGTAAAAATTATCGATGCTTGCCTAAAACTAGCGGAGCCCCTCATCAAAGGTTTTGGCTTAACGGCTGCGGACCCTCGCGTTAAGGTGGGCGCGGTCGCCCCCGACTTCGTCTGGGCTCTTATCCTTTCGCTTATCGCTATGATCGCAATAGGATTTCCATCCCTTTTCCGCAAGCCTCGCTAGATCCCGCCGCGCGCCTTTTGCAGCTTGCGAAAGAACGCCGCCGACCCGTTCCGGTAAGGAATACCAACTATTAAACTTGCTAACCAAGCCTGTTCTCTCCAATATTCCGGATAGCACGTTTTGCCTGGTGCAACAATGCGCGTTACCCGCCTAATTCTGCCTTCGATGAGAAGGCCTCAGGGAGATCGTTATGCAAAACACGCCGAACTTCGCAGAACTTCCCGACTCCATTCGCAGTGTCATGAAATCCAGCATCGAGCAGGCGCGCAAGGCTTTCGAGACCTTCGCCGTATCGAGCGAGAAAATGATCCACGGTCTCGACACGTCTGCGAACCCCGTCGCCGACAGTCTCAAGAACTTGAATGAAAAAATTGCGGCGTTCACGAGACTGAACGCCGAAGCGAACTTCAACCTTGCTATGCGGCTCGCCGATGCGCGCCAGCTCAGCGATATCGTAGAACTGCAGAATGCTCATGTGCGCGAGCAGATGGAGACATTTAGCCGCCAGCTCGAAGAGCTTCGCGAGCTGACGGTAAAGGCCGTCAAGGAGGGGTCAAGTGCCGCCGCCACCGCGGTGCAGGCGCCGTTGAACACGCCGCCGCAAAACCCTTACTTCGGCAGCTAAGCAAGCCTGGGCCGGCTTCGGCCTAAAGGCGTAGACCGCTGTGAGTCGGTGCGCAGTTTTTTTTATTTGCACGATAGCCGGTCGAGATGCTACCCCGGAAAGCGCTTCCGCGCCATCCGGGGCGGCGGTTCCTTGGGGCAAGCCTGCGAGCTTTGGAACATGATGACGGCGCAAAACCGGCACAATCCTTGCTTAGAAATGGGGCTGTTGGAGCCGGGCGCATGCTAGGCAGCCGTTTGGGTACGAGTAAGGGGAAGCCGGACAATGAAAAAGGATCGCTCCGGAAGGGCATCTACGATCATCAGAGCCTGGGCCGATGAGGACGACAAGAAGGTCACCATTCAAATAGAAGACCGCCATGGAGAGACGCTTGCCTGTATCCAGCTCAGTGCGGATAAAGCGTCCGATTTGTCCAACAATCTTGCCATCTATGCGGCAAAATTGAAGATTGCTTCCCGCGAAAAAAGTGCCTCGAAGCTAACCGCTATGGGGCGGCCGGCGCTTCTTTGCTAGCCAGGCCGCTTAGAGGCGGATCGTTTCAGGCTTTTCCACCTGAAGAATCCGCTTCTACGCGTTAACGCGAGAGCGCGCTCAGACGACGGTCGCGCTCGTGCAGAGGTTTTTTGCAAAAACTCTCGCGGATCGCTTGCAGCGCGGAAGCATGGCAGGTATATACAGGGCCCACGGTCATCGGAGTGTAGCGCAGCCTGGTAGCGCACCTCGTTCGGGACGAGGGGGTCGAGTGTTCGAATCACTCCACTCCGACCAACAAATTCAAGGGGTTAGCGGTTTTCATGGGGAAAGGGAGTAACCCATTCTCATGAATCCCCTGTGGGTGCCTCTCTAGACAATCGAGGTGTGGAAAAAACCTAAGCACTCTCCGGCTGAGGTTCACGGTAGCTTCCGGCTCGCCGATCTGTTTCTGAAACGGGGGCGACGGATAATTTTAGCCAATTTCCAGGAAGCGCCCGATTCTACTTTCAAAATTCTTGAAATTCCGGCCCTCAAGTCAATCCGGTAAGGATCGCAGTCAGGCCTTCCCGTTGCCTGCAATGCTTCGCCGGCTTGCCAGGTGCGGAACGGCCGCCTAGCGCGAGGCCTCGGTTGGCACGGACTGTTCCCGAGGGCGCCATAGCGAAGTGCACGGAATCTTAGAACGGTCGCAGCGGTGGATATATTTCCGGGCAATATCCTGCACCTCGGTCAAAAGGTTATCCTCAAGCTTCGTCGGCTTGAATCCGAGCTGCAAAAAGCCTGCGTTAGATACCCTTAGTTCGTTCTGATCCGCCTCGTTGCGAGGATTTTCGATGAGCTTGTAAGGCGTCCCCGTCTTTTCCGAGACCATCTTTGCCAGATCGATCACCCGGTGGGTTTCCGTCATCTGATTGAAAATGCGGACCCGCTCGCCGCGCTTGGGCGCGTTGGCAATCGCAAGTTCGATGCAGCGGACGGAGTCTTGGATATGAATGAAGGCCCGTGTTTGCCCGCCGGTCCCGTGCACCGTCAATGGATAACCCAGCACGGCTTGCATCAAGAAGCGATTGAGTACGGTGCCATAATCGCCATCGTAATCGAAACGGTTGATCAGCCTCTCATCGAGCGAGGTTTCCTGCGTCTGGGTTCCCCAAACGACGCCTTGGTGGAGATCGGTAATGCGCACGCCGTCGTTTTTATTGTAATATAAAAAGAAGAGCTGGTCTTGCGTCTTGGTCATATGATAGATGCTGCCCGGATTGACCGGAAACAGAATCTCCATCGATTGCGGCCCCAAATCGGTCTGCACCATGACTTGCAGATACCCTTCTGGAATGTCCAAGCCCGCGGTGCCGTAGCCGTAAACGCCCATTGTGCCAAGGTGAACCAGATGGGCTTCGATGCCGGTTTCTACGATAGCGCAGAGCACATCGTTCGTGGCATTCAGGTTATTGTTGACCGTGTATCTCTTCTCGCGGGGCGATTTCATGGAATACGGCGCGGAACGCTGCTCGGCAAAATGCACGATCGCCACGGGCCTAACTTCCGCTAGCAGAGCTTTGAAGTGATAATAGTTTTGGCCTAGGGTCAGCCTTTCGAAGCGGATACGTTTGCCAGTGAGCTCTTCCCAGGCGCGAAGCCGTGTGCTGATGGACGCGATCGGCGTTAGCGATTCGACCTCGAGATCGATGTCAATCTTGCGGCGCGAAAGATTGTCGACAATGACGACGTCGTAACCGAGGTTCGAAAGATGAAGCGAAGTTGGCCATCCGCAGAAGCCATCGCCTCCCAAGACCACAATTGAACCCAAGTCCTTACCCGCACGCGCCATGCCGTTCATGCTTACCCCCAGAGGATCACCTTTGGTTTAGCCCTGAGAAACCGTAGCGTCAATCGGCCAGGGGCCGAAACGCCGCTGCCGGCCGCGGATCGCTGCCTCGGGCGCTCACTTTATCGAGGCGGCTTCCAGCGCGCGTATCAGCAAATCTTCTGGAACGGTGAAGGTGTCCGTCCGCGATTCCGGCGGACCAGCCAAGTAGCAGCTATAATCGAGCCCGCGTTGCATGGCTATGAGCCACGCGCCCGTTCCGGCATTCTTGACCACGCGCGGGCCGCCTAGCCCTGGGAAGAACTCGATGACTTTCGTGCCCGGCTTGCTCCACGCAGTGTGGGCGAGACCCGCCCCATGCGGTGCGACGACCGCTTCTGCTTGCCGGAAATACTGGGCTTGCCGTGCCATGGGCATGCCTTTGAGAATGACGCGCTGGAACCCCCGCGCCTCCAGAATGGATAAGATGCTGTCTTCGTTCCGGACACGGCGTAGCCGGGCATCGTTCCGGCTAATATAAATCCGCTTCGGAAAGCCTGCTTCCGGAGTATCTCCAGCAATAAACCGGCCAAGGTCCTTAAGCATCGCCATTCCTATTGGCGGCCGCAGAGCCAGCGGATTGTATGGCACGGGAACTGCCGCCCTAAGATCCGGCACCTGGACGGCGTCGCTGGCGCCAAGCGGCACAAGCGTATCGATTCCATACTTCGATTTAATGTAGTCGATCGTTATCCGCTGAAACCCGCTGGGCTCCGCATTGACGATCAGGCCCAACCCCAAATCGCGCCCGCCGCTTTCCAAATAGGTGAGGAGGGGCACGATGGATTCGAAGAGCCAATGGACGATGTGCCCGCGCGCGGGTATCGGTGCCATGAGGTTGTAATAGGGCCGGTCGCCGGGAAGTATGCGCAGCCGGTGCGGGCGTGCGCGAACCAGGGCGGTCCAGTTGGGACCCGGGTGGAGGGCGAGAAGAAAGTCATCTTTCATCATGGCCCCAGCCCACCCAGTGACCACGGTATCGCGCAACCCGTAGAAATGTTGAACGCCCTGCAAGGGCTGCGGAAGCGAGACCCCAAGCTTTGCCAAGCATTCTGGAAGAGGTACGGCGATCTTTGCGGTGGGAATTGCGAGATCTTCAACCGCCACTTGTTCAATGGGTCGGGATTCCAGCGGCAAAAGCCAGCGCCGTTGTAACGCAGGAACAGCTCGCGCAGCTTGATCCGAAAGGATGTAGCGGACGCTCCGCAGCGAGAACTTCGCTTTATAAATCCGGCCCTTATATTGCAGTGAAACCATGGCGCTTTTTCCCTGTGCCTGAAGGCTGCTTACGCCAGCTTCACAGGCCGGTGCAAGGATCTTTTTTCAGCTAGCCTTACTCGATCCGCTCGAAAATGCAGGGCGAAGCAAAGCGGTAAATACAAGAAAACTTGTGTCACCGATGCTGATGCAGCCATGGCGGCGAATGCAAGGAACCGGCTTTGGGAGCCATCCTATCTAACGCGGGGTCTTGCGGCGATGGGGGCTTTGAAGCCTTCCGATCTGGCGAGCCTTAACGGTAGCTGACGGTCCTGAAACGGCCTGCGGCAAGTTTGCCCGAGAATACGAACGTCATCGCATCCCCAAAGCCGCGAACGGTCTCTTCAACTCGCGCAAAGCCCTTTGCCGCCGGGGAAGGCGCCGCTTTTTACTCTGAATTGTGCTTTGCAATTCCGGAGGCAGGCTGGAGGCGCCACTTATCCGCGATTCTTGAATGCATAGCGCGGGGACTAATTGATAGATCTTGAATTGCTTCTCTAAAAGCAAATCTTCGAACAGAATATGGTCGATCGGGCGGGACAAAACCTCGGTGCGGGCTAAGAGCATCGCAGCTGCCCCTCGACCGATAATGAGCCGGCTGTTCCGAGATGATTGGACATGAGAGGCCGTAACGCGCGGCCCATGAATGCGCATTCTTGGCGTCCGAGGAGGAGCTTGCGCCGCGTAAGAGCTTCTATTTTTATGATGCTTGCACCGGCGGGGAGCCAGTCCTCGGCTTCCATAAAGGCGGGGAAATCGGGGCTGAGGATCACGTCGTCTTCCAGAACGCAGCAAAAAGCCGACCCTTCCAATAGAAACCGGCACCAGGTTTCTCTGCG
>Ga0326728_10008256_pt1 | contig 25986 bp, 18 predicted proteins | sample MB3enrmetagenome_FD_207602 | JGI IMG/M metagenome (GOLD analysis project Ga0326728, IMG submission 207602) | Lab enriched peat soil microbial communities from McLean, Ithaca, NY, United States - MB31MN | ecosystem: Environmental > Terrestrial > Soil > Wetlands > Peat | place: USA: New York... | reverse complement strand
GCGCGAGAGCCGGGCGCTTTTGGCAACGGCCCTTGGTAGCGAGGCAATTTCCGGCGACAGCAATAGCGGAACTACACCAAAGGAGGCAAATTTCGCTGATTGGATGCTCACTCCATTTGGGCTCGAGCTAACGTTCGGTGAATACCAGGTCGCCGCGTACGCGCTCGGAATGCCGTCGATAACGATCCCGTTCTCAGCCCTGGCTCCCGTTCTTCGTCACCGCGGTCCAGCTGTATTTATCAAGAAGCCAGGCGCGTACCTGATCTTGAGCCCGGCAACAACGAGTCCAGCTGACGCCGAGTGCTTTATGACATTCGATTATGTCGATCTTCGGCCACTGTTCTGCAACGACGGACGGCTGAACGTCGCCGCATGGTGGTGGTTTACGAAAGAGGGTCTCCGGATTTTTGGTGTCGGTCGCTCCGCGACTGGCGCCGCGGTGCGCGCGATGACGTGCCGCGACGCTGGCGTCTACGGCCTTGCGACGGCTATCGACGCAGAAGAGCTTGCATCTCTCTACTACGGATGGGACTTTCGGAGTTCTCCGGTCACGGACCTAACGGAAAGCTGCGCCGTCGTGCCATGACTCGTACCGCTAGTTCGAGGAACAACGAGCGAGGCCCCGCGCGAGTTTGATAGGTGCGTGGAAGAGGCGCGAAGAAGCGGCATCAGCCCGGCGATCAGAGTCACCCTCCAGGCGAGGCGTCCCAGGCGGGCGTGCCGGCTGCCGAGTGGAGGCGGTCCGTCGCTTGATCTCGCGTGTCCCCCTCGCTGAGGTGGCCGCCAATTTCGACATCTCGGAGTCGTCGCTGCATCGCTGGATGCGCCAGGCCGACATCGACGACCGCATCAAGGACGACCTGACGGGTAGACCGTCACGGCTCTGACACGTCCCTCCCCCGGCGATACCGTCGGCTGACCCGCTGTCCGACGACAACGAGCTGTCCCGAGACGCCCTCTTCTAGGAACCTTCCTGTCGAAGCCGTCCGTAAATCTTGCGCACGTAGAACTCTGCCAGCACGTCTCGAAAGTCCGCGTCATCGAGAATTTGTTTGAAAATGGCCTCGTTGGAGTCCATGCGAGTCACGATGGTGGCCATGAACTTCGGGTCGAACACCAGCCGGAAGTTGTCGATGGTGTTGTTCCGGGCCTGAGCCGCAAGCTCCTGGTCGCTCGCCCAACCGTCCTCAAACTGGTCGAACAGCAATTGGTCCGTCTCCGAAAGGTTCAGCCCGAACCGTTCGTTCAAGATCTCGATGATCTTTGAGAGATGCTCCAACGGTGCTTCGTAGCGTTTGCCCCTTCCCTCACCGAAGATGGTTGTCACTTCGCCAATCTCGGACTCGGGCGAGAGCTTGCCGGTGAAGGTGGCTTCGATCTGGAGCGCGGTGAGTTCCACCTCCGAGCCGAGGTCGATTCCACCGTCGTCGGCTGGAGCGCGGATCACCGATGCGAGAGCACGGCAGTACCGGTAGTCACGTTCCAACTTCGTATCGCCGAAGGAGACGACCTGGCTGAGGAATGAGTACGTCCGGACGAACTTGTCCAGGGCCTCCTTGAACTCCGCCTGGTCGTCGGTCCCGAGCGCGCCGAAGCGCTCGACGGCTGGGGAGAGTGTGCCGTAGAAAAGCCCGTGGTCCTTCGGTCCGCTCATCGTGACGAGCACGGCGACCGCAGCCTCCACTTCCTCTGCTCTCAGCACGTCCCAGTCGTCCAAGCGTCGCCGTGTGTCGTAGAGCAGGTTCGGATCGGTCGGGGGTGCCACCGTCTCGCCGTAGTACGGCTCGAACGCACTCACGATGTCCTCTGCCTCGTTGCGGAAGTCGAGCACGAAGGTGTCGGATTTCGCCGGGTGGACCCGGTTGAGCCGTGACAGTGTTTGCACGGCGTTCAACCCCGTGAGCACCTTGTCCACGTACATCGTGTGCAGCAGCGGCTGGTCGAAGCCTGTCTGGAACTTCTCCGCCACGATGAGGACCTGGTAGCTCTCGCCGAAGCGCTCGGCGGTTTCGGATTCTGGGTAGCCGTTCAGCCCATGCTCGGTAAAGCTCAGCCCGCTCGCGTAGACCGTCCCCGAGAACGCGACCAGGGCACGCAGGTCCGTGTACTTCTTCTCCGCGATGTACTTCGTGATTGCCTGCCAGTAGCGAACAGCATGCAGCCGGGACGATGTGACCACCATCGCCTTGGCCATTCCACCGATCTTCTGGGCGGTATGGGCACGGAAGTGCTCGACGATGATTTCGGCCTTCTGAGCAAGGTTGTAAGGGTGCAGGTCCACGAAGCGGGCGATCGCCCGGTTCGCCTTGTCCGTCGGGTACTCGGGGTCCTCGAAGACGGTCTTCTCGATCCGCCAGTAGGTCTTGTAGGTCGTGTAGTTGGCGAGCACGTCCAGGATGAAGCCCTCTTCGATCGCCTGGCGCATCGAGTACAGGTGGAACGGCTCGTACTTGCCGGTCGCCTGGTTGTAGGTGCCGAACAGTTCCAGGGTGCGGGCCTTCGGAGTGGCGGTGAACGCGAAGAACGAGAGGTTCTTTTGCCGGCCGCGGGCTGCGACTGCCTTCGCCAGGGCTTCTTCCACAGGGTCCTCGGCGGACGCGATGAACCCGGCGTCCTCCGCCTCGGCCACCGTCAGTTCCTGTTCCTCGGTTCCCCCGAGCACCACACGAAGCTCCTTTGCTGCCTCGCCCGTCTGTGACGAGTGTGCTTCGTCAACAATGACGGCGTACTTGCGGGCGGGAAGTTCTTCCACCTTTTGGAGCACGAAGGGGAACTTCTGCAAGGTCGTGATGATGATGCGCGCCTGTTCGCCTGCGAGCGCCTCGGCAAGCTGGCCGGAGTCCTTGTCTATCTTCTCCACGACACCACGGGCATGCTCGAACTGGTAGATGGTCTCCTGGAGCTGGCGGTCAAGCACCAACCTGTCGGTGATGACGATCACCTTGTCGAAGACCTTCTCGTCGCGATCGTTGTGCAGCGTTGCGAGCCGATGGGCCGTCCACGCGATGGTGTTCGACTTGCCAGATCCAGCTGAGTGCTCAATCAGGTACTGCTCACCAGCACCGTGATCGCGGGCGTGCGCTTCGAGCACCAGGACTGCGTCCCACTGGTGATACCGGGGGAAGATGACCACTTCGCCGGCGCGCTTCTGGGCGGCAGTTCCCTTCTCGGGGCGCTGGACGTGCATGAACCGGGCGAGCAGGTCCAACCAGTTGTCCCGCTGCCACACGTGTTCCCACAGGTAAGACGTGCGGTGCCCATTCGGATTCGGGGGGTTCCCCTTGTGCCGGTCGTGCCCGAGGTTGAACGGCAGGAACCTCGTCGCCTCACCATCGAGCCGGGTGGTCATGGATACCTGCTCGGGATCGACGGCGAAATGCACGAGCGCGCGACGACCGAGGGTGACGTTCTTCGGGTCCCGGTCCCTGCGGTACTGGGTGATGGCGTGCTCGACGGTTTGGCCGGTGATGGGGTTCTTCAGCTCTGCCGTTGCGACCGGAATTCCGTTGACGAACAGCCCCAGATCGACGGTCTTGCCTGAATCGGGGTCATAGGGGAGCTGGCGCGTGACCGTCGGCCGGTTGGCACCGTATCGCTCGACAAGTTCCGGGGTGAGTCCATGGGCGGGCTTGAAGAACGCGAGCCGTATCTCGATCCCGAGGTCCACGACACCGTGACGAAGCACTTCCAGGGTGCCCCGTTCATCGAGGTCCTTCGCAAGACGCCGTGTGAAGCCGCGTTGGGCAGCATCGGCATCGTTGCCGTAGCGGGTCAGCAACTGGTTCCAAGCCGGTACCTGAGTGGCAGCGATGAAGGCGAACAACTCCGCTGTGTCAAGGCCGAGCACGGCGTCAAAGTGGCTGGCAAGTGACTGCGAGTAGCCACCTTCGGTCAGGAGGGAAGCCTCAATCGCGTCCTCGAAACCGTGCTCGTCGGGTTTCATGCGGCGGCTCCTGGGATGTCGAGTTCGCCGATGACGGCTGCGGTGATGAGGGCCCCGCGGTACTCAGCAAGAAGCTGAGCCTGTTGTTCGAGCCTGACCACAGCTTCGTCCATTTGTGCCGACCGTTCATTCAGATAGCGCACAATCTCTTCGCGCTCCTGTTCTGGTGGGAAGGGAATGGCCATATTGGTGAGCGTGGCACTTGTTAGCTGGTTGATGGTCGCAGTAGCAAACAGGCCGATCTGCTGGCTGAACATTGATGACCCGAAAATCCAAGGCAAAAAACTGTTGAAGCGGGAGCGGAGGACCACCATGAAGGCACCCCAGGTCGAACCGGCCAGCGTCCGCGGAACAACAGCGCTCTTGCCGATAAGTCGCGGACTGCCGTTTCGCGCACACATCAGAATCTCGCCTCCACGAAGCCGAAGGCTATGTGGAATCGGCGTAGTGACAAAGACATTGTTGTCCAGGCTTATGGCGAAGTCCGTGATGTTGCCAGCGCGCAGAACGAGCGTTCCACCCTCGCCTTCCGACACAATGTCGTTTGGCGAGTAAGTCAACCCAATCGTTGCTGTCGCAAGATACTTGAGTCTTACGACCTTCCAGTGAGATGGAACTAGTGGCAGCCAGTCGATGCCCGTCGGCCTAAGGGCGACCGTAGGATTGAGACCGCGAGTAATGACCGCCGTGGTGAGAAACTGGCGCCGTTCATCCAGCAACTCCACCATTCGCCGCTTCTTCTCGATCAGCGCGTCGATGCGGGCAGTCTCGGTGTCGAGGTAGTCGGCGATGGCACGCTGTTGGTGTGCGTCAGTGACGGGCACGATCAGGTCGCGAAGACAGTCGTCCGGTACCCGCTTTTGGCCAGCGACTCCGGTCATGGATGCTTCACCCTCGTCAAGAAACGGCTTCGACGATAGGAGGTAGCGGACATAGGAGCGGTCCGCAGACGGCCCTACCCTCACTACGTGGAGTTCTGTAGTTCCCGCGCCGATCCCGTCACTGAGTCCGGTGGCAATGACGGTTCGGTCAGCCTGAAACGTCGGCGTGATCTTCGGAACGAGGATGTCTCCTTCTCGGAACCTGGTATAGCCGACGGACACTTGATCCTTCGGACGAAGACGATCTACGTCGAGTTTGTTGCCCGGCCACACCGCTTCGAGTGGCAGAAAACTGACTTCGGCATCATCCGGGAGACGGTCGAACTCTGGCGTAGCCGGGTTCACCCTGGCGAGATACCGGAGGCGGATTCTCATTCAGTGACCTCGCGCAGCAATCCCTGAATCTCGGCTTCCAGTGCTTTGATTTCGGCGTCGATTTCAGCGAGTGGCCTCGGGGGCATGTACCTGTAGAAGTGCCGAGTGAGCGGAACCTCGTAGCCGATCTTCGTCTTGTCGTGATCCACCCAGGCTTCTGGCACGTACGGCAGGACCTCCGACTCCATGTACTCGTCCACGGTGGATCGGTAGGCGAGCGACGCCAGACGCTCGGTCGGATCGACAGTCCAGACGACCGTCTCGCTTGGCAGGGGGACGTTCTCGTTGTCCCGCAGGTCGGGGTCTGGTTCCGGCTCACCCTTCCGGTTCGTGACGATGGGAGCGTTCTCATCACGGGCCGCGAGCACGTCCCAGAGGGCCTTCTCGACCGCCTTCGGCACCGGCCCGAGCTTCTTGGCAAGACTGGGCTTGTCGGGGAAATCGGTGCCAGCTAGCACGTTGAGCTTCATGGCGAGACTGACCTGTTGAGGCTCACTCAGATTGCCCCACGCCTTGTTCTGGGATATCAGGTCCGGCGCTTCGTTTGAGACGCACCATCGCAATCTCAAGGGGCGCTCAACGGTGATGCGCTGGTAGCCGAAGAACTCGTTTGGAAAGATCTTGACACGTTCGTTCTCGGTGAACTCGCCGTAGAGACGAGTGATGTCCTCGATCTGCTCCGGGCTGATCTCCTTGCGCTTGTCACCGAGGGACTTGCGCATCTTCACCCAGGACTCGCGGGCATCGACTAGCTGGACCTTGCCCTGGCGCTCGGGCGACTTGCGGTTCGTCACGATCCAGAAGTAGGTCGAGATGCCCGTGTTGTAGAAGAGTTGATCGGGGAGGGCCACGACCGCTTCGAGCCAGTCGTTCTCGATGATCCAGCGGCGAATCTCTGACTCTCCCGAGCCTGCCGCGCCGGTGAACAGCGGCGAGCCGTTGAAGACGATGGCGATGCGAGACCCACCATCCTCGGAGGGTTTCATCTTCGACATCATGTGCTGCAAGAACAAGAACGACCCGTCGTTGATCCTCGGCAGGCCCGCACCGAAGCGCCCGCTGAACCCGAGCTTGTCGTGCTCGGTCCTGATCGAGTCTTCGACCTTCTTCCACTCAACACCGAAGGGGGGATTCGAGATGCAGTAGTCGAAGTGCTCGCCCGCGTGCCCGTCTTCGCTGAAGGAGTTTCCCGGCGCGATGTGAGAGGCGTCCTGGCCCTTCAGCATCATGTCGGAGCGGCAGATGGCGTAGGTCTCGTCGTTCAACTCCTGCCCGTAGACCTGAAGGCTGGCGTCGGGATTCAAGCTCCGAAGGTGGTCCTCGGCAACGCTGAGCATGCCGCCTGTGCCACACGCTGGGTCGTACAGCGTTCGGATCGCTCCGGCATCGCGAAGAGCCTTCTCGTCCTCGATGAACAACAGGTTCACCATGAGCCGGATGACCTCGCGGGGAGTGAAGTGCTCCCCAGCCGTCTCGTTCGACAGCTCCGAGAAGCGGCGGATCAGTTCCTCGTAGAGGTAGCCCATCTCTAAGTTCGAGACCGCGTCGGGGTGTAGGTCGATGTCGGCGAAACGCGACAGGACAAGGAACAAGAGGTTGGCCCGGTCAAGGCGGGTGATCTGGCCGTCGAAGTCGAACTTGTCGATCACGTCCCGTGCGGCGGAGGAAAAGCCCAAGATGTACGAGCGCAGGTTGTCGGCAAGGTGGTTTGGGTCATCGAGCAGCCGTCGGAAGTCCAACGGGGACACGTTGTAGAACTGCTGCCGGGCCTCTGCCTGGAGCACCGGTTCGAGGTTGTCGATCTTCTCCGCGAGTAGCTGGTGGCGCTGTAGGACCTTGGCCTTGGTCGGTTCGAGCACGCAGTCCAACCGGCGGATCACGGTGAGCGGCAGGATGACCTTGCCGTAGTCGGACTGCTTGTAGTCGCCTCGGAGCAGGTCCGCTACCTGCCAGATGAACGCGGCGTGATTCCTGATCGTCTCGTTGCTCAACCTGGCGTCCTTCCGAAAGGCGCGTTACCGCCGCGATCTTGCCAGATGCCGGTCCAACGGCGTGCTGTCCACGCGTGGCGACGACGCGGAACCGCGTGGGACGCATTCCAAGGAGCCCGATGCCTTTGGCGACGCCGTTGAGCGACTGTCGGCCCCCTCGTCCGCTCCTATCCGGGCGAGCCGGAACCAGGTGCTTGGCGCACGCTCCTCCACCGCCAGCCGAGGAACTAGATGGCCTTGCGCTCAAGCTTGACCAATCGGTCGAGGGCTGTCTCGACGCATTCGATTCCCTTGTGGGCCGCGGCGATCTGGCGCTCGATCATCTGACGGTCGGAAGCATCCTCGGCCGCGTATACCGGGTCGAAGGGCCTATTTAGGTCGTGGACGCGCGGGTGCCGCACTCCGGGCGCATTGGCGAAGACCTCGGTCCACTGTTTCGCTGCGTCCTCAAGCGAGGCGCGCAGATGCTTGTCAGTCGGTCGCTTTGAAAGGTCTGTGATCGTCTGGTCCCACTTGGTCGTGAAGTAGTCCGTGCACTGACCGCCGTGAGCAGTCACGTCCTGGAACCCGGTTCGAGCGCCCGAGAGGGCGTCCCGAATCTCGCTGGCCGGACCGACGCGTCGCTTTGCGCGTCGACCAAAGAAGCCGACGACGATCTGAACCCAACCGGACCCGTCCGCCACGCTCGACGACGCTAGCGACCGGCAGCCCGCACGGCTACAAGCAAGAATCACCGGGAGCCACACAAGACCTCAGAGTCCGAGCGCCCTGAGGAGCCTGCGGGAGCTTGACCCGTTTCTCCGGACAGGTCGGCTGTGACGATCATTCCGCGACCTCTGCGGTGCTGGATTCTGTTCGTCGCCCTGACTTCGATCTGTTTTGAGCCGGATCTTCCTGCTACCACCGCATGACTGGTCCCAACGGCGTCGCGAAGGCCCGGTCCGTCTCGACCGTCCCCCACTCCTCGCCTGGATTCGGCCCTCGTCGCTGTGCTTGCTGAACGGAATCGGCGAGAGAGTCCTCTTCCCAGGATCCACCTGTGATTCCCCCTTCCTCCATCGACTCCATGTCCTGACCCCTCTGCGCCGCTGCTTCACCGCGCCGGGCGCGCACGACCGCGAGTTCACTTGCGAGCAGCTCCGGGCCGTTCGCTCGCAGGCGACGCTCCGTCGCGAGCAGCGCGCTCGTCTCGTCACGCAGGACAGGTAGCACGTCGTCGGTGAGCGGTTGCGAGAGATCCCGTCGCCTGATTGCCACGGCCTGGAGATCGAACTGTCCTCTGGTGATCCCGACGTAGACGCCCTCGGGGCTCGAGGTGTCGGTGACAAGGGGCGCGGCGACGGCGAACGTCTTGCCTTGGGCCGCGTGTGACGTCAGGGCGTAAGCATGCTGCAGGCCACCGACGACGCCGGCTGAGACCTTGCGCTCGAGGTAGGGCAGGGGGACTGCAACCCGTCCCCAGCGCTCGAAGTCGACAACCCCGCCGTGCTCGTGAACCTCGACAACTGTTCCGAGCGAGCCGTTGCGGACGTAGGCGTTGCGCGCCGCGCCCTCTGCCCGCAGCGAACGATCGGTGATCCGGGCGATCACCTCATCGCCGGACCGGAACGAGAGGCCGGCGACGGTGAGCTCCGGTCCTTTGAGCGTCCCATCATCGGCGAGGAGCGCCCGGGCGCGGATGTTCAGTTCGCGCCGCTCGAAGTGGTGCTCGGCGGTCATCGCGCTCCACCGGCGCTCCGGCTCGGCAGTCCGCTTCTGCCGCTCCGCATACCAGGCACACGTGAGGAGGTCGTAGGCCTCGTCGGCCGACTCGGCTTCGGTGATCCGCCCATCGCGCCGCAACCGCTCGAGCGCCTCGGTGATCTTCCCTTCCCGGTATTCGGTGTTGGCGAAACGAACCTCTGCCATCTCCTCGCCCTGCTGGCGATAGAGGTGGCTGAGGGCGGGAGTCTCGTCGGGGTGGTGTTCGGTGAGGTAGCGGAAGATCCCGCCGGCCGCGACCGCCGAGTGCTGGGCGGGATCGCCGACGAGACGCAGGATGGCGCCCGTCTCCTCGGTTGCTCTTGCGAGCGCGACGAAGTCGCGCGTCGAGACGAGGCTCGCCTCGTCGACCAAGAGCACAGTGCGGGCGTCAATACTCGAGAGGTCACCGCGGTCGAAGTAGCGGGCCAGCACCGAGGCGACGGTGCGACCCTCGACTCCGGTCTCTTCGGAGAGAACGACCGCCTGGGTACCACCGACCGCCGCGCCGAGCACCCGGTAGCCGGCCACCTGCCAGCAGGCGACCGCGGCTTCGAGGGCGGTCGTCTTCCCGCTCCCCGCCGCCCCGACACCGGCCTGGATGCGCATCCCCGACGAGGTGAGCGACTCGACGAAACGTCGCTGCTCCGCAGAAAGCCGGGCGAAGTGCTCCGTGTCGAGGACCTGTTGCGTGCACGCCGCCGGCACGATCCCCGCTCCCGCCTCGCGACCCCGCTCGTAGGAGGCAAGGGCGCGATGTTCGAGGGCGAGCATCGACACGGTCGAATAGATCCGCTCCCCCGGCACCTTGACAACGCGCCCATCGGTGCGGCGGATGACCCGCTTCACCGATTTCTCGCGAGTCGCTCTCAGCTCGACGAACTCGGGTTGCGTGATGAGCTCGGCGGCGAGGACATCGATCGCGTCAGCGGAGAGCCGGTCCCCGGCGATCTCCGCAAGGCGCTGGACGACGTGACGCCGGTCGAAGACCGCCTCATGCTCGGTGAGGCCGTCCGAGCGGAGGAGCTCATGGAATCGCCGCACCCTTTCCTCGGCGGTGAAGAGCCCGGGTCCGTCGACGCGGTCGACAACGTTCACACGCGCCTCCGGGCCGTAGCCGGCGACGGTGAGGCGCTCGTCCCACGAGGCGAAGAGGGCGTCGAGGTCGACCCCGTGCTCCTTCGCGGCGCGGGTGTCCCAGGCCGCCATCTGACGCGCCCGGGCCGAGGAGACGCCGCGCGCCCCGGTCGCTTCGGCGATCTGGCGGGCCCGCGAGCTCATCTCTTCGAGCGCGGCGGCGGGGACGCCTTCGATCTCGGCGATGCCGTTCTCGACCTGTGTCCAGGTGACGCCGAGCCGGGCCGTGAGCTGGTGGCGGAGCTCGGCTGCGGCGAGGAAGCTCGCCGTCTTGGCGTGGTGGAAGATGAAGCGGGCGTCGAGGGCGCGGGCCACACCGTCCGGGCCGACGCCGAAGTTGGCGACGACGACGTGGTGGTGGAGCTGCGGCTCAAGGGCGCGCGAGGTCGTATGGAGGTAGTCCGCTGCCACGATGCCACTCGCCGGGAGCGGGCGCTTCCTCACGCTCACCTTGAACGCCTGCCGTTCGAGGTAGCGCAGTCCCCCGGCGACGGCCTCGTCGAGCGCCTCGAGGATCGCGGCGCGCGTCACATCATCCGCTCCCGCCCAGAGCACGCTCACCGACTTCGGGACCGAGAAGGTGAGGTCGTAGCCGGCGACGACCTTCGGCGGCTCGCGGTGCTCCGAGATGCGCACGACCGCGTCCCCGTTGATCTGCCAAGCGCCGGAGCTGTCGATCTTGATGGCGTCCGCGTCGTCATCACTGGCTCGCACCCGTGCTCGGAGCAGACGGCGGAGGTAGGAAGGGGTGATCCCGAGGACCGAGGCGGCCTCCTTGGTCGAGTACCACTCCTTGTCGAGTCGGGTCGGCGCGAGCGCGAGGTGGCGCCAGCGTTCGGCGCGCCCAGATGATCCCCGCGCCGAGAGGAGCGGCTCCCTGGTCGCAGGATCGACACCGGCGAGGAGCGCCGCCAGCTCGGCCGGGTCGACCTCGCCCGACCTCCCGAGCACCCAGCGACCGGGACGGAGCTCCGCCGAGTCGGCGTAGTAGGCGACGGTGCCTCCCTCGGGCGAGGGGAGCTCGACGAGGGTGCCCGGACGGCGCCCGCCGGCGATCGCGCGACCGCCCTCCAGGTACTCGACGATGCGCTGGCCGATCACCGAGAGCGGCGTGCCGTCGTTCGAGCCGAGGACCATGACCGAAAGAATCATTGGGATGACGGTAAGAACGGGGCATTACGAACGCGTTCCAAAGGGAGTGCGAAAGGAGCACGACGCCGGAGGTTCCGCCCGGAGGGCGGTACCTCCAAGGGTGTCTAAGCCGGACTCGTTCGGGTTAGCTCAACTCAAGTGACAAAAGGACAAGAGCAACCTTGCACTCAAGAACGACAGGAGTGCGAGAGCGTGGGCACAAGAAGGAGAGCGAGAGAGCCGACTGGTAGTTGTGAGGGCATGCGAACCGGATGGCTCATGAAGCGAAGAGGCGAAGGGACAGACGAGGCGTCGAAAGTCGAGGTGACGACGCATTCGATGCTCGTCGACCTCGCCCGAGAGAGGTTCAACGAGGCAACCGTCGAGCCACTCGTCGACGTCGTGCTCCTCGGACTCCCCTACCGCTGCTGGCGCTGCGGCGACGTCTCGACTCCGATCGTCGGGATGGCAGAGCCCGGTGGCGACGTCTTTTCCGAGGAGCTCGTCGTCTGTGACGACGAGGAACTGCTCGGGCTCGCCTGGCAGTACCTCCCCGCCGAAGCTCGCGAGCGCTGCCGGGTCGGCGAGGTGCGGCGGCGTCACTCGAAGACGGTCGGCGCGGCCTACCTCTCGAACGGCTGTGCGGCCTGCGGGGCGCTCTTTGGGGCGTTTCCCCTCCACGAGGAGCTCGTCGAGGTACTCGCCACCGAGGGGGCGGGCGCGCTCGTCGGACTCGCCGTCGTCTCGATGCCCGCCTCCACGTGGACCGAGGCTTACGAGTCGAGGTGGTCGTGACCACCGACGCGCCCGGCGGCGGCTGGAATGTGGACGGTCGGACGAGCCGACCGCCCACGACGCTCAGCAGCGTGCCTCGGCGACGGATTCGAGACCTGCGGTCTTAAGGATCGCCCGGGCGCAGCTGATCACCCGCTCGGCGGTCGCCCGCACGACGTCGAGGTCGCCGTTCGACCAGCGGGCGATGTACGGGAAGGAGTAGGAGTCGGTCGTGATGCCGACGGACTGGCAGACGAGGTAGGCGACCGACTCGGCCTCGGTCTCGACGACCCCGCGGCAGCTGCTGTTCTCGCTCCCGTCGTGGAGCATCGTGTGGGCGAGCTCGTGGGCGAGGGTCTTGGTCGCCTGGGCCGCTGCGAGGTCGTCCCGGACGACGACCGTGCGGGCGAGGTAGTCGGTCGTCCCGTTCGCCGGCCGGCAGTCCCCGCGGACCAGCGAAAACCCCGCCGCCTCGACCTGCTCGGCGAGCCGTCCCCAGAGCGCCAGCGGCGCGTCATCCTCGAGGAGGGTCGGCGCGACGTCCGGGAGCCGCTCTCCCTCGGTCTGGGCGACGTCGAAGACGTGGACCACCCGGAACCCCCGGAGGACCCGGGCGAGCGCGGGACGGTCCCGCTCGTCGCTCTCGTCGACCGGGCGGGCCCGGTAGACGCACGGGGCGAGGATGGCGATGCCGTGCTCCCCTTTGCACACCTGCCGGCCGAGCGTCCCCCAGGTCCGGTACCCGGCGACTCGGGTCGCGTCGGGGCGCTGGCTGAGGATCAAGAACACGTTGTTCGCGCTATAGGTATGGAACCGCCGCGCCAGGTCGAGCATCCGCTGCCAGTCCTCGCCGCTCGTCAGCGACTCGATCGCCTCGACGAGCTTTTCGTGGGTCTCGCTGAGCCTGTCCGATGTGGTCATAACGTCCTCCTTCGTGTCGGTTGGGCCGGCAAGGCCCCGCCTTGCTGGCCTGGAAGAGCCCACGCACGGCCGCCGGGCGGCGTCAGGGGGCGGGCGGAGCCCGAGCGAGAACCGGAGCGAAGCGGAGGCCCGCAGCGACCCTTGACACCGTCCGGCGGCCGTGCGAACACGTGCCTTCCTCGTTCGAAGGCTCCTCGAGGCGTGGACAATTCCCGGGGCGGGAGGCGGAACGGGAGACGCTCAAAGGATCCTCGCCTCGTGCGAAGAAGCGCCCCGGTTCGCGCCACCTCGGCGCAGGAGCGACGCCTGGACCGCTGGCGGACGGCGCGTCGGACGATCAGTGTCGCCTTGACCCCCTGGGCGTTCGCGTTCTTTCGTTCGCGACCGGGATCAGCCGCTTATCACGCCTGCTACGACGTCGGGATCGGCATTTTCGTCGTTTGCATCGCCGGCGTGATCGCCACGCGGCCCTTGGACTCAGACGGGACTGCTCGGCCAGCCAACGAACAGCCAGATCCGCCTCGTTCGGCTGACACCCCGAACCCGGCGCGGCCGATCGATTCCGATGAGCGGGCGCGCTGGGCCGAGGCGACGCTTCGGGCGATCGCCGCGATCAGCCCCACCGGTGACGATCACGAGGGTCTGGACATTGCCGTTGTCCGCGTCGGTGCCGCCGGAGTCGAGCTCCTCCTCCACGCGCCGTGTCCGGTCGTGCCGGCACCGTTTCGGCCCGGCGCCGGAGGCTTGGTCTGGTCGCTCGACCCGTCCGTCGAACTCGAGGACCTGATCGAGCTCGGCCGGGGCGTTCGACTCTCGTCTGACGCAAAGCCCGCACCGCTCGTCGAGATCGGCACCGACGAAGAAGGGAGCTGCTTCGCACGCGAGGGCGGCATCGTGACGCTCCGTCTCGACGACGAGGGACCCGGGGAGCTCCACGACGAGCTCCCCTCGTTCGCTTCGGGTGATCGGCAGGCGACATCGAGGGGGCTGTTCGGTGCGCCGCTCGTCGTCGTCGAGCGTGGCGAACACGTCCTTCTCGAGCCCTACGGCATCCCGCTCACCGTCTCGCCGGAGTCACCCCTGCCGCCCCCGCCCGAGCCAGCGGCAGAGGCTCCGAGCACTCCCGTTCACCACCCGGAGCCCGAGACCACAGACGTCGGGGCTGAAGACGTCGAGGCGTTGGCCCTTGACGCAGAGGGCGTACCGGCGAAGGTCGAGCGATCGGCTCGTGCTCCCCTCGTCCCGCCGGGACCGGTCGAGGTCCGGATCCTTCGCGAGGTTCCCGACCTGGTCGGCGAGCTCCACGAGGAGCCGACTGCGGGCGCGGTCGAGTTCGTCGCCTACCTCGCGCTTCACGGCTACCGGGCGGCGCCATCACGCCTCAAGGAGACGCTCGGTACCCCGCGCTCGCAGGCCTCGCGATCGGGAAAGTCGGTGTGGACCGCGGCTGGCGCGGCGCGACGAGCGATCGGCCCCGATCTCGTCCCCGCCGCGTCGGGCAACCAGCTCTACCTGTTGTCAAACGAGGTGAGCTGCGACTGGACCCGCTTTCAGGCGCTTATCGGCATCGCCCGGTCGGCCGCCTCCGATCCGGAGCACCGGCGCGAGGCCCTCGTCGGCGCCCTCGAGCTCGTGGACGGCGTTCCCGGGCTCGCCTCTCGACGCTTCACGTGGCTTGACAGCGAAGGTGTGCTCTCGAACATCGCCTTTGCGGTCGCGAACGCCGCCCGCGAGCTCGCGAATCTGGAGGCCGAGGGTGGCTCCGAAGAGCTCACTCGCTGGGCGATCGCCAAGGCCCGCCCGCTCCTTCCCGACCTCGGTGAGCTCGAACACCAAGAGCCGAAGCTCGCCGGTACGCGTCTGCGCGCACCATCGCGTCGCTGATCCCGATCTGACGAAAAGCTCGCCCGACTCCGAACTGCCCCAAAGGAACATCTCCTTCCCACCCGTTCGCCGGACGAGAGCGCGACGGAGCCTTGAGAGGGAGACGATCTCCAATCGGGAGCTTGACCGTCGACCGAGAGGCCGTTCGGGAGCTCTGTTTCGAAAAGGGAGCCGAATCGGGAGCTTGTTCGGGAGGTCGATTTCGAAAAGGGAGCCGAATCGGGAGCTTGTTTGGGAGCCGCCTCGCGCACACTTTCGCCGAACACCCCAAAGAGGGCCGACGAAGGAGACATCCGATGCGAGGACTCCACTGCTCACCGACCGATTCCTGTCCGCTCGCGACCGACAGGCGTGTAAGCGTCAAGCGCCGTCGCCTCGCCCGCCTCGGGCAGGCTGCCGCCGCGCTCCTCGTCGCGGGATGGGCCCTTCTCGTCATCGAGGGAACCGCCGTCGCCGTCTCGGCGAGCCCGGTCGCGCCGCCGGGGGCGAACGGTCTCCAGGACCTTTTGAACTGGACCCTCTACGGCGGCGCGATCGCCTGCGCCGGGACGGCGATGTTCGGCTTCGCCAAGATGGGGATCTCGCATTCCCAACAGAGCTTCCAAGGCGCGAACCACGGCAAGTCGGTGGCGATCCTGGGGCTCCTCGGCGCCCTCGGCCTCGGGCTCACGCCGACGATCGTGAACGGCCTGACGGCGATCCACTGAGATGGCCGTCTCCTCCGCCCCGGTCCTCGCCTTTTTGGGGATCACGCTCAACCCGCTCACGCTCGCCAAGGACATCGCCAACGCCATCTTCTCGGCCGCCCTTGCCCTGTTCGGGCAGGGCGCCGCCTCGCTGGTGGGCGCGCTCTTGGGATTCGTGAAGACGACGAGCGATCCGGTCTTCTCCGGAGGCTGGTGGTCGTCGTCGGGCATGGCGGTCTTCGAGCGGGTGCTGGCCGTCTCGGGTTCGCTCCTCGCCCTCGCCTTCATGTGCTCGATCATCACGGCGCTCCTCTCCGCCGACCACGGCCTCCTCGCCCGGGCCGCGCTGCGACTCCCGATCGCCGTGCTCGAGATGGCGCTCCTCGTCGGGGTGACGGCGGCGCTCGTCTCGGCCTCGGACGAGATCTCGGCCGAGATCGCGAGGGGGGCCTCCGGCACGCTTTCGGCCTTCGTCTCCGGCGAGCTCGCCGGTGCGATCGCGGGGACGGGAATCGTCGGGCTGATCGCCGGCGGGCTCGTCATCCTCGCCGCCCTCGGCATCTGGGCGGAGCTCTTGTGCCGGAGCGCCCTCATTTACCTCGCGGTGCTGGCGGGTCCGCTCATCTTCGCGGCGAGCGTCCACCCGTCTGCGGTCGGGCTGCGCCGCCGGTACGTCGAGGGGGGGCTCGCGCTGATCTGCTCGAAGATCGTCGTCGCCCTCGCCCTCGCGACCGGCTCAGCGATGCTCTCGGGTCTCGGGCATTCGAGCTCCTTCGCCGCCGCGACCGGCGCGCTGTTGGAAGCGCTCGCCGTGCTGCTCGTCGCGTGCTTCGCGCCCTTCGTGCTGCTCCGTCTTCTGCTCGGCGCCGAGGCGATCATCGCCGCCGAAGGCCTCGAGCGCCGGCCGGCCCGGGCGGCGCTCTCGGCGGTGGGCGCCGCTTCGTCGGTCGGCGGGTTCTCCTCGATGGCTCGCGGACTCACCGGCGCCGGCGCCACACCCGGTGGCGGGGGCCCGGGCTCTCCTCCGGCTGGCGCCTCGCCGTCGGGGCCGCCGTCCACGTCGCCGCCGCGCGGCCCCACCTCGCCACGTCCCGCTCCGTCTCGTCCCTCGGGGTCCGAGGGCGCGAAAGCTCCCTCACCGAGCTCACACGCCGCGGCCCCGCCGCGGCCGGCGAGCTCGCACGCGCGCGCCTCCGACGCCTCTCCGACGAGCGCGTCGCCCCGAGTGCCACGGGACGCGACGCAACCCCCTCGACGAGGCGACGACCTTCGGAGTCCGAGCTCGACCGCGTTCTCGAAGAGATCAGCACAGGAGTGGCAATGAACGACCCGACCGCGGCGCGCCACTACCGCCTCACCCGTCCGAACGGACTCGGGTTCATTCACCGTCGTTCTGCGATGCAGTTCGCGATCTGCTGTGCCGGGGTCGGCCTCGGGCTCCTCGGCCTGGTCGTGACGGGCGCCGGGATCGGCGGGCGGGTGGCGCTCGCCGTCGCCGGGGTGCTGCTCGCCGGAGCTGGGGCTGGTCGGACTCCGGGTGGAGAGGACCTCGTCTCGCTCGTCGGGCCGTTCGCGCGCTTCAGCGCGCGCCGCGCGACCGGTCGCCACCGGTGGTCGGCCGCGCTCGCGCCGTGGCGCGGGGCCGGGCTCCCTCCCCTGTTCGCCGGCATCACCCTGTACGACTTCGATGCCGAGCGCGCCCTCGGTCGGAGCTCCGGACGGGTCGGACTCATCGCCGATCGGGGAGACGCCTCGCTCTCCCTCGTGCTTCGCATCCACGGCGAGGGGTTCCTCCTCACCGACGCCGCGGAGAAAGACGCCCGGCTCGCCGCCTTCGGCGACGCGCTCGCGAGCCTCGCCCGCGAGGAGAGCCCGGTCGCCCGCGTCACCTGGTCCCAGCTCGTCGCGCCGGCCCCGCTCGACGGGCACTTCGCCTACCTCACCCAGACGAGTCGCACCGAGCCCGACGAGGCGATCGCCTCCTCCTACGGCGACCTCCTCGAAGACACCGCTCGGCGGGCGGTCTCCTCCGAAGTGCTTGTCACGCTCACCGTCGCCATCGGGCGCGCACGCCTGGGTCGCGGCGAGATGAGCGAGCGCTTGTCTTCAGCGATCGAGCGCCTCCTCGACGAAGCCGAGCTCTTCACAACAATGCTCGCCCGGGCGGGGCTCTTCGCCGTCGGCCCGCTGCCGGCCGGCGCGATCGCACGCGCGCTCCGGGACCGCCTCGACCCGACGGCCAGGCGTCACCTCGAGCGACGCGGGCGCAGTCTTGCCGACCTCGCCGGGCTCGTCACCCCGGAGAACGGATTCCCGCTCTCGGTCGAGGAGCACCGACGCTTCATCTGGACCGACGGAAGTGTCCACCGGATCTTCCGCGTCGCCGAGTGGCCGCGACTGTCGGTGCGCGCCGACTGGCTCGCCGGCTTCCTTTGCGAACAGGACGTGACGCGGAGCTTCACGGTCATCTACACCCCGCTCGGACGCCGCCTGGCGCGCCGCCAGGCGCTGGCGGTGGCGACCCGTGTGGGCGCGAGCATCGACGAACGCGAGCTGAAGGGCCGCAGGGTCGGCGCCGAGGAGCGCCGCGCCCAGCTCGCCGCCGAGGCCCTCGACGAGGAGCTCGAATCCGGCGCCGAGATGGAGCTCGTCGCCGGTCTCGTCGACGTCACCGCCGAGAGTCCGGATGAGCTCGACGGGCAGTCCGAGCGCACGTGCCAGTCGGCGGCGAATGTGGGCATGGAGCTCCGCTCCCTCGACCTCCGCCACGCCGAGGCGCTCGTCGCCGCGCTCCCCCTCGGCCGTGTCGTCCCGGGACGGGCACGATGAGCGTCGTCGGCAGCCGGCACACGCCCCTCGTCGATGGTCGTCACGGACAGAGCGCCCTGCTCGGCGACCAGGCTTCGTCGACAGGAAAGCCCCGCCTTCTGCGCCTCGGCAGACAGCAGATGACGACGGCGCAGTGCTGCTCGCTCTATCCCTTCCAGGCCGACTCCGGGCTCGGACCCCGCGGCATCCTCATCGGCACGACCTGGCCGTCGGGCGCGCTCTATCACTACGACCCGTTCGCCCTCTACGCCGACGGCGCCCTCGACAACCCGAACGTGATGGTCTTCGGCGAGCCCGGGAGCGGGAAGTCCGCCGCCGTGAAGTGCCTCCTCGCCCGGCACGTCGGACTACTGGGCCGCGGCGGTGTCGGCCGGCAGGCCTTCATCGTCGACCCGAAGCGGGAGTACGAAGGGCTCGCCGCGGCGCTCTCGATGACGCGGCTCGAGCTTCGCCCCGGCGGGCCGCACGCGATGAACCCCCTCGGGACCGTGCCGGGTTCGACAGAGACCGCTGCCGAGCGGCTCCTCCGTCGCCACCACCTGATGGCGGCGCTCCTCGCTTCACTCGCGGGACACGGCCTCGACCGCGCCGAGGACGCGGTCCTCGGCTGGGCGCTCGAAGCGATCGGTGCCGCCGAGGAGAACCGCCCGAGTGAGAAGAGCGCCTCGCTCAGCGATCTCGCCGCGTTGCTCGAGTCGCCCTCCGAGGAGATGGCGGCCCGCGGGGCAACCTCGCACCGTGATCTCGAACTCCTCGCGCGACCGCTCTGGCTGCTTCTCGACAAGCTCGTCCGGCGCGATCTCGCCGGCATGTTCGATGGGCGCGAGGCGCTCGGGGGAATCGCCGCCACCGGGACCGGCATCGTCCTGGACGTCTCGGCGGTGTTCTCGGACAAGGCGCTCTTGCGCCTGGTCATGCTCGCCGCGATCTCGGTTCTCCAGGCCTGCTACCTCGTCGGCGACGCGAGCGACGAGTGGTCGGTGCCGCGGCGCTTCTTCGTCGTCGACGAGTGCTGGTCGCTTCTGGGCCAGGACGAGGCGGCGCGCTTCCTACAGGAGAACTGGAAGCTCGCCCGCGCCCGCGGCGTCGCCAACGTCGCCGTCTGCCACCGGGTCACCGACCTCGGCGCGCAGGCCGACAGCGCGTCCGCGACCTCGAAGATCGGCGACGGACTCATCGCCGACACCCAGACGCAAGTTCTCTTCCGCACCTCCTCCCACGTCCTCGCCGAGACGCAGCGCTCGCTCGGGCTCTCTTCCCCTGAGGCCGAGATGCTTGCTCGCCTGCCGAAGGCGACCGCCCTTTGGCGGGTCCGCGGGCGTTCGGCATTCGTCCGCCACGTCCGCAGCCCCTACGAGGAGACCTTCACCGACACCGACGCGAGGTTGTCCGGATGACACGGGCGCGAGGAGACGAGATCGACGGCACGGCGAGGCTCCCGAAAGACGCCGTTGGCCTTGGCATCGCGCTCGTCGGGTTCGCCCTCGCGATTCTCGCGGCGGACGTCGCGCGCGGTGTCGCGCTCGGAATCCATGGAGATGGTTTCGGGTTCCTCTCCGTCGATTCGTCAGCGCGCTTTCTCGTTCAGAGTCTCACGAGGCCGGGCGCGCTCGATCCAGTGACAGCTCGGCGCGGCGCCTCCCTCGACGCGCCCGTCTACTGGGCGGTCTTCGGCGTTCTCCTCGTGATCGGGATCGTCGCGAGCGGTTTCCTCCTCCGTGTCGTGGGACGCGGCGCGAGTGCTTCTGACGGGTTCGCCTCGAGAGCCGAGCTCACGGCCGTGGCGGGCGTCGAAGCGGCCAAACGCCAAGCGGCGATCACCCGTCCGTCGCTCGCGCCACGAAAGCTTCCACAGCAGGAGGTCGGCTATCCCCTCGGCATCTCTCGCCGGCCTCGCGGGGTGGAGCTCGTCGCCTCCTGGGAGACCTCGCTCGAGCTCGTCGCTCCTCCGGGTGCGGGAAAGACGCTCCGCGTCCTTGCCCGCATCCTCCGCCAGCACCCGGGCCCGTGCCTCGCGACGGCGACGAAGCCTGACCTCTACGAGGTGAGCGCCAAAGCGCGCGAACGCCTCGGCCCGGTGCTCGCCCTCGATCCGGACCGACTCGCGCCAGCGGCCAAGCCGCTTCGTTGGTCGCCGGTCGTCGGCTGTGAGGATTCCGCCGTCGCCGAGCGTCGTGCCGGAGCGCTCGTCTCGGCCGCGGGCGAGGCGGGCGACCTCCGTTCGGCGAGCTTCTTCCGCCGCTCGGCGATCACCGTCCTTGCCGCCTACCTCCACGCCGCGGCGCTCGACGGCGCGACGATCGCCGACGTCGTCACCTGGGCCGGCAGTCCTTCCGACCCGGCACCGCTTCGCATCCTCTCCGAGCACCTCGACGGACGCGTCGACTGGGGGGCGCGGCTCCACCAGCACACCTCTGGCGCCGCAGAGACGACGTCGGGAGTGATGCGCTCGGTCGACCTCGCGTTGGCGCCTTTCCAGCACGACGAGGTGCTCGAGCGCTCCGCCGTCGATGCCGAACACTCCTTCGACATCGCCGCGGCGCTCTCGTGCCCAACGACGATCTACGCACTGGCGAAGGACCGCGGATCGGCCTCCGTCGGCGCGGGTCCGCTGATCACGGCGTTCTGCGACGAACTCGTCGTCGCAGCAGAGCGTGAAGCGACGAAGCGTCCCGCCCGCCGGCTCGACCCACCGCTCCTGGCACTCTTAGACGAGGCACCCTCGATCGTGCCCCTCCCGGGTTTGCCGAACCTCGTCGCCGATGGGCGAGGGCGCGGCATCACGACGGTGCTGTCGATGCAGTCGTTCTCCCAGGCGACCGCGCGTTGGGGATCGACCGGCGCGGCGACGATCCGCAATGCCGTGACCGTCACCGCGGTCTTCGGCGGGTTGTCGGTGGCCTCGGACCTCGACGAGCTCTCGCGCCTCTCGGGCACTCGACGCGTGCCGCGTCGATCGTTCAACGAAGGATCGACGGGAGACCGGACGAGCGTCTCGACCTCGCCGGTCGACGAGGCCGTCCTCACTCCCTCGGAGATCCACACGCTCGGCGAAGGCGAGTTGCTGCTCTATTGGGGGCGGCTGCGACCCGTGCTCGCCTACGCGCCCGGCACCTGGGAGGGGAAGGACGCGCAACTGATCGCAGCAGACGAAGCCGCGGCGAAAGCCGCGAACGACCGAGAGAGAGGAGCTCGCCCGTGAGCACGACTATCGAGGCGACAATCGTCGACCCGGCAGAACGGGACGAGGTGCCAAGGTGCTGGACAGGCGAGGCTCGGGGGTTCGCGGGCAGGTTCAACTTCTCCTCGGCGACCCGCCCGTGGAACTGGATGGAGCTCGACGCCGAAGATGCCGACAAGCTCTTCGCGCTCCTCTCGGGCTTTGTCTCCTACTTCAACGCCCGCTACGCCGATCGCCCCGAACAGCGGATCCCGCCGTGCTGGGCCGAGCACGGCGCGCTCGTCGAGGAGCTGACGACACTCTTCTGGGCGCGCTGGCACGCCTTCGAGTCGCCGCACGCTTCGATCGGCGGCGCGCAGTACTGGCACAGCTACACCCTCCCCTCCTTCTACGAGCGCCTGCGCGGCTGGCTCGGCAACGGTCTCGTCGCCTGCCAGCACGGGCACCACCGCGACGTCGAGGATCGCCCGGTCGGAACGGCGCGGGCGTGGGAGCTCCGCACTGAGGTCATCGCCTCGCTCGACTTCGTACGACGTACCACGAGCCCACGCTCAGCGAGGGATGCCGACGACCCCCCGGGCATCGTCGTCGAGTTCTTGGACAAAGAAGAGGAACGACGATGAGCCAAATCGTTCGTCCAGAACGGACCAGTCAGAAGGTCGCCCGGTCACTACTCGAGCTCGCTGCAGCGCTGGCTGATGACGACACGGATCTGCCGAGCGTGCCGACAGTTCCCTCAGAAGCAGATGACGGCCACGCGCACGGCATCGGCAGGCAAAGCAACCATGGGCCCGAGCGACTCACGCTCACCATCGAGGAGGCGGCGCGATCACTCGGAGTGTCACGTGCGCATGCTTACGAGCTCGCGGCTCGGGGGGAGATCCCAACGCTCCGCCTCGGAAGGAGGATTCTCGTCCCGAGGGAGGCGCTCGTCCGGATGATGTGTCGCTGACTCGCCCGGATTGTTCAGTCTGGACGATTGGCGGGATTTGGCGCTCCGTTCGCGGCCGTCGCATAACGGCACTTTCCGGACGCGTCATGACCTATGCACCAATGTGCACGACGCGGTTCACGCGCTCCATCCAGCATGCCCCGATGCACTGGTGCTTGCACGTCTTCGCAACACAATTATCCAGCTCAGTCCGCACTTGTGAGTATCTGCGATCTAGGCTCTTGGGATGACAGTTGGTTCCGACGGTGCTGTAGATCCGGATACTCCAGCCAATTTCGACGTCATGCTCGGTCGGACAAAACTCGATCCACCACCGGAAGATGAGTTACGGAAGAAGTGGCTCTCGTGGATCGAGTTGATCGACAAAGACCTCACAATGCTCGCCACGCACCGAATGATCTGGCGGGGCCTCAATGAGGTCTGGACCCAGCGAGAACCGCCCCTTCCGTTTTCACATCTGTTCTCCTATCTGGCACGCACGTACGCACATTCGCAAGCGGCCGGCATTCGACGTCATGGAGACGTCCATCGGGACGCTGCCGGACTTACTCGGCTTTTGAGGGATATCAAATCGCATCCCGATCGAATATCTCGCGAGTTCTACGTGAGCCGTTTCACCTGGGGGCAACAACACATAGGTGACAAGCAATTTGAGGCATTCGATCCGAAGAGATCCGGATTCCTCAATCCCGATCTCGCCGCAGCCGACCTCGTGACGCTGGAACAAGCTGCCGAAAAGGCAAAGACTTGGGTCGACAACAACATCGCGCATCTGAGTGCGAGCTCCTCTGACGAAGTGCCCACGATCGAAGAGCTCGATAACGCTCTCGACGTCATTGGTGATATCTTTATTCGCTGGAACGCGGTGCTCACAGGAGCTGGGCTAGTCAGTATCCAACCCTCCCCGCAATACGACTGGGCCGCGCCCCTCCGGGTTCCTTGGATATTGGGCGATGTCCAATAAGCATCGGGATGAGGGCTCTGAATTAGACCACGCCATCAGCAACTGCACATTCGCTTGGGCGTGGCGTCGAGCACGTCATCGCCGCAACAACTGGGGGCTTGGAGGATTAGCTTTCGCGGTTATTTCGGCAGGCGTTGGCTACGTCGCCGGACCTGCCGAAGGCATCGCCGTTGGTGCGGCAGTAGTCGTCCTCGCTGCACTTGGATACTCCCTCCTTGTTGCCCCAAAAGAACAGCGAGCGATATTGCTCTCGCGAATTTCCGAGCTCGAGAATCAGGTTGAAATTGAACATGAAGAACCAGCTCACGAAGAACACGTAAAGCTGATTCATGAGATCGCAGCCACCGCCTCGAGACAGATCTTCCAAAAGACAAACATCGACATACCGAACGAGCGATTACGGGTCCTGCACGCCCATACGCGAAAGGCCTTCATCGACGACTTCATAACGTGGACTGAAAGTATCGCCGCCGTCTATTACCAGCAACACAGGCTCCGTATTCGTTTCGCTATTAGTGAGTGCGGTGCGGAAATAAGACTGCCGACATATCAGCCCCAAGTCATTCGTGACCGACTAGTTGGCGAAATTGAACGACGCGCAAGGGAAAACAAGCTCGAATCAGGGTTCTCATTGAAGTGGGCCAATGGCGGTGTAACTGGAGTCGTGTGGGCGTGGGGTCCCAATGACCACCCGTTTGACGTTCCACGTGGAGTCGACGCTGCAACCTTTCATCAAATGTACGAACGCATTGATGAGGTGTTTCGTGTAGCTCAATCCTGGACGGAGCCACGGGCTCTTGTGGAAGCCGAAGCCCACCGCGATTCACTCGTGGATGGCCTGGTGGCTCGGCTCAACAGGATCAGAGATATCCACGACTTCGACCGATCTGACGATTGCCCGATTTGCCATCACGATTTCACTACATAGACCTGCGCCGCTGCGCACAGATTCATCTCCCCGATATCCCCAGCAAGAGCCGGCGACTGCCCCGAAACGCCGGGACTGCGCCACCGTTCGGCACTTATGCCTCAGACATTCCGAGGCCCCGGGGCGTGGGCAAGTCGATCTTGGGGCCGTCGACTTACTGGCATGGCTTCGTCGGTGGGACTCCGCGAAAACAGTCATCTCGAGGTCGTCACGATGCCGATCTCATTCGAACGCGTCAATTGCCTTGAGGAGGTCGTCCGCCAGGATTGTTACCTGGCGGGCGACCGTGTCAGGTTCCCCGATGCCCTCCTCCGCGCGTCCGGCCATCACCGAGCCGGTGGAATCGGGCCCAGCCGCGAACAAATCGCGCAGATATGCCTGCGCTTCTGCTGTTATCTCAGCACAGACGTCGTTCTTCAAGAGAACTCGAAATGTCGATGCAAGTGCCTGCGTGTCGGTGTCAATGAGGAGCCGGTATAGGTCGTGCGCGTCCTTATCAACAAGCCGATCTGGTGAGGAAACAACGCGCTCGGCGATCTTGTGGGCTTTGGCGATCAGGAGCGCCGCGGGTCCTGCGACTCTCGCGTTGAGGCGGCGCGTGTCGTTGGCATCGAGCGCTCGGATCTCCATGACCTCGTTATCGACCACCGCCGCCTCCAGCCCCCGTGCTCGGCGCATTGCACGACGATCATGCGGCGGAATCCGAGCGCCTCGCGCATGCTCGTGGCCCGCTCCAGCGAGCTGCGCGGGGACCATGAGGTCGACTGGTATTCCCTCGGCATTCATCCACGCCCCGGGCTGTCCTGATTCGAGATTGGGCAAGAAATGCGCATCTCTCATCGCTTTCTCGATGAGGGGATCATTCCGAAGCAAGCGCGGATCTAAGGCAAGGTCGCTGTCCTTTGTCGCTTCCGCTAGAGCGACAGGAGCGCTCGAGGTTCTGAGGTAGATTGCCTGCGCGCCGATCACGATTACGGCATCCCTTTGCGCGTCAAGTGCCTGGAGAGCATCGAGCAATGCCGAGCGCGACCGGATGAGGAGATCGTCCTCAGTTCCGCCAGGACTGTTCATTTCGTCTCATCCAATCGAGCAGCTCCTCCGCTTCGTTCGGGCTGCGTCCCGGACCGGTCATGAGGTCAACAGCGACTTGGGTCGGCGCAGCTACCACCACGCCTTCCTTGTTAGTGAGCCGGCGCTCGAAGACCACGTCGAGCGCCGGCTCAGCCAACATCACATTGGCTCCTGCATCAGCGGGCCGCAGTCCCCACTGATCTGCGGCCTTTTCGGGTTGACCCACATAGATCATGGCCACGCGGGCAGGCGCGTAGGCGGCCCATTCCGCAGCGGCCAGGGTGCCGGAGACCGCGTACGGAGTTGGCCCACCAGTATCCGCTACGCGCTTCATCAGCCCGGGCAGTCCCCGTGGTGCGATCCAACGCGTAATCCGACTGTCGCGAACGAAGCCGTAGTCATCACTCCATCGCCTGAGAAGCCGGACCCAGTCGGGCACCGCTACCTTTCCGTCTGGCTGACGAGTGGCTAGATCTTCCCGTTCGAGGTAATCCACGACGCGGTACGCGGCGCCAGTCGAAACCCTCGCTACGTCGACTAGCTCACGGACAGCCCACGGTCCACGGAAGTCTGAAACTGCACGGACAATTCTCGCTGC
>Ga0326728_10008255_pt1 | contig 25987 bp, 19 predicted proteins | sample MB3enrmetagenome_FD_207602 | JGI IMG/M metagenome (GOLD analysis project Ga0326728, IMG submission 207602) | Lab enriched peat soil microbial communities from McLean, Ithaca, NY, United States - MB31MN | ecosystem: Environmental > Terrestrial > Soil > Wetlands > Peat | place: USA: New York... | reverse complement strand
ATCGTCGGCGGGCACGTAGATCGCCTGCACCGAAGTGATCGAGCCCTTGGTGGTGGTGGTGATGCGCTCCTGCAGCGCGCCCATGTCGGTGGCCAGCGTCGGTTGATAGCCGACCGCCGAGGGCATGCGGCCGAGCAGCGCCGAAACCTCCGAACCAGCCTGGGTGAAGCGGAAGATGTTGTCGATGAAGAACAGCACGTCCTGACCCTGATCGCGGAAATGCTCGGCGACGGTGACGCCGGAAAGCGCGACGCGCATGCGCGCGCCCGGCGGCTCGTTCATCTGGCCGAACACCAGCGCGCATTTCGATTGCACGTTGGGATCGGGGTTCTTGGGATCGGCGTTGACCTTCGAGTCGATGAATTCGTGGTAGAGATCGTTGCCTTCGCGGGTGCGCTCGCCGACGCCGGCGAACACCGAATTGCCGCCGTGGGTCTTGGCGACGTTGTTGATCAGCTCCTGGATCAGCACGGTCTTGCCGACGCCGGCGCCGCCGAACAGGCCGATTTTGCCGCCCTTGGCGTAGGGCGCGAGCAGATCGACGACCTTGATGCCGGTGACCAGAATCTGCGCTTCCGTCGATTGCTCGACATAAGAGGGCGTGGCTTGATGGATCGCGCGGCGTCCCTCCATCGGCACCGGGCCGGCTTCGTCGACGGGATCGCCGATGACGTTGATGATGCGCCCGAGCGTGCCGGCGCCGACCGGCACGGTGATCGGCCCGCCGGTGTCGGTCACGCCCTGGCCGCGCACCAGGCCCTCGGAAGTGTCCATCGCGACGCAACGCACCGAGTCTTCGCCCAGGTGCTGGGCGACTTCCAGAACCAGGCGCGAGCCTTGGTTGTCGGTCTCCAGCGCGTTGAGAATGGGCGGCAGCTCGCCGTCGAACTTCACGTCGACGACGGCGCCGATCACCTGGGTGACGCGGCCGGTGGGGTTGGCGGCTTTCGCCGGTTCTTGCGCCATTTCTCGACGTCCTCGTTTCTTCAAGTGCTCGAAGACCGCTCGCGCGATCGGATCGGTTCTAGAGCGCCTCGGCGCCCGAAATGACTTCAATCAGTTCCGTGGTGATCATCGCCTGGCGGGTGCGATTGTAGCGCAGCGTGTATTTCTTCACCATTTCGCCGGCGTTGCGGGTCGCGTTGTCCATCGCCCTCATCTGCGCGCCGAAGAACGAGGCGGCGTTCTCCAGCAGCGCGCGGTAGATGCGCACGGCCACGGCGCGCGGCAGCAATTGCGACAGGATTTCGTTTTCGTCCGGCTCGTAATGGTAGACCACCGCGCCCTCTTGCCTCGCGCCGAGTTCGGGCGGGATCAATTGCTGCGCGGTCGGAATCTGCAAAACCGCCGATTTGAAACGCGCGAAGAACAGCGTGCAGACGTCGAACTCCCCGTCCTCGAACAGAGCGATCACCTTGTCGGCGATCGGCTGCGCGTCGGCGAAGGCGATCGTGCGCGCCCCGCGCATGTCGATCAGATCGATGATCGCCTGTTCATGGGTGCGCCGGAGCTGGTCGTAGCCCTTCTTGCCGACGCAGATGATCTTCACCGTCTTGCCCTTCTCGGCGAGCGCGTCGGCGCGCTCGCGCGCCAGGCGCACGATCGAGGCGTTGAAGGCGCCGCAGAGCCCGCGCTCGCCGGTGCAGACGACGAGGAGATGGGTCTGGTCCGAGCCGCTGCCCGCGAGCAACGCCGGCGCCTGCGCGCCCTCGGCGATCCCGGCGGCGAGATCGGCGAGCACCATCTCCAGCTTTTCGGCGTAGGGACGCGCCGCGTCGACCGCGGTGTGCGCGCGGCGCAGCTTGGAAACCGCGACCATCTGCATCGCCTTGGTGATCTTCTGCGTCGATTTGACGGAGGCGATCCGGTTTCTCAGGTCCTTTAGGGACGGCATCGCGGAGCTCGGCTAAGGAGGCGGAATTTCAGGCGAAAGCGGCGGCGTAGGCGTCGACGGCCGCCTTGAGCTTGGCCGCCGTCTCGTCGCCCAGGTCGCCGGTCGCGCGGATCGATTGGAGAATGTCGGGGTGCTTGGCGCGCAACGTCGCCAACAGACCGTCCTCGAACGGCTTGACCTTGTCGAGCGCGAGCTTGTCGAGGTAGGCGTTGACGCCGCAATAGATCGAGCAGACCTGCTCTTCCATGGTCAGCGGCGAAAATTGCTGCTGCTTGAGCAGTTCGGTGAGACGCGCGCCGCGGTTGAGCAGGCGCTGGGTGACGGCGTCGAGATCGGAGCCGAACTGCGCGAAGGCGGCCATTTCGCGGTATTGCGCCAGTTCGCCCTTGATCTTGCCGGCAACCTTCTTGGTCGCCTTGGTCTGCGCCGACGAGCCGACGCGCGACACCGACAGGCCGACGTTCACCGCCGGGCGGATGCCCTGGTAGAACAGGTCGGTCTCCAGGAAGATCTGGCCGTCGGTGATCGAAATCACGTTGGTCGGGATATAGGCGGAAACGTCGTTGGCCTGGGTTTCGATGATCGGCAGCGCCGTCAGCGAGCCCGAGCCGTGGTCCTGGTTGAGCTTGGCGGCGCGCTCCAGCAGGCGGGAGTGCAGATAGAACACGTCGCCGGGATAGGCTTCGCGGCCCGGCGGGCGGCGCAGCAGCAGCGACATCTGGCGATAGGCGACCGCCTGCTTCGACAGATCGTCGTAGATGATGACCGCGTGCATGCCGTTGTCGCGAAAGAATTCGCCCATCGCGCAGCCGGAAAACGGCGCCAGGTACTGCATCGGCGCGGGGTCTGCGGCGGTGGCGGCGACGATGATCGAATAATCGAGCGCGCCGTGCTCTTCGAGCACCTTGACGAACTGGGCCACCGTCGAGCGCTTCTGGCCGATCGCGACGTAGACGCAATAGAGCTTCCGGCTCTCGTCGCCGCTCTGATTGAGGCCCCGCTGGTTGATGATGGCGTCGAGCGCGATCGCGGTCTTGCCGGTCTGGCGGTCGCCGATGATCAGCTCGCGCTGGCCGCGCCCGATCGGGATCAGCGCGTCGATCGCCTTGAGGCCGGTGGCCATCGGTTCGTGCACGGAGCGGCGAGGAATAATGCCGGGGGCCTTCACGTCGACGCGCGCGCGGCTTGCGGCGTTGATCGGCCCCTTGCCGTCGATTGGATTGCCGAGCGCGTCGACGACGCGTCCGAGCAACGCCTTGCCGATGGGAACGTCGACGATGGCGCCGGTCCGCTTGACCGTCTGGCCCTCTTTGATCTCGCGGTCGGCGCCGAAGATCACGATGCCGACGTTGTCGCTTTCCAGGTTGAGCGCCATGCCGCGCACGCCGTTCTCGAACTCGACCATTTCGCCGGCCTGAACCGTGTCGAGGCCGTAGACGCGCGCGATGCCGTCGCCGACCGAAAGCACCTGGCCGAATTCGGTCACTTCGGCGTCATTGCCGAAATTGGCGATCTGCCTCTTGAGAATGGAGGAGATCTCAGCCGCGCGGATATCCATCAACCGACCTCTTTCATGCGCATGCGGATGGCGTTGAGCTTCGTTCGCAGCGAGCCGTCGACCATGCGCGACCCGAGCTTGACGACGAGCCCGCCGATGATGGCGGGATCGACCCTGGCGGCGAGGCGGACCCGCTTGCCGCCGCAGGCCGCGCGCAGCGCCTGCTTCAGCGCCGCGACGTTGGCCTCGTCGAGCGGCGCGGCGCTGGTGACTTCGGCGCGCGCCACGTCGCGGAAGGCGTCGTCGAGCCGGTCGTAATCGGCGATCATGTCGCGAATGGCGAACAGCCGCCGCTTGGCGGCGACGAACTTGATGAAGTTGGCGGCGATGCCGAAAATTTCGGCCTTGTCGAGCAGGGCGGTCAGGGCCCTGATCTGAACGTCGGGGGACAACGACGGGCTGCGCAACAGGCGGCGCAGATCGGCGCTCGTCTCGATCATGGCGTCGAACGAATGAAGCGCGGCGGCGACCACGTCGGTCTGACGGGCGTCGCGGGCCAGGGAGAACAGCGCCGACGCGTACCGCCCCGCCAACCCCCAAACGATTTCGCCGTGTTCAGCCAACTTATCGTTCTTTCACGGGCTCGGCGTCGCGACCGCCGCCGCGCTCCCCGGGCGACGTCGACCCCCACGTGAATCCGCCATTGATCCGCCAAACGCCGCGGCGCGGGGTCGAGGCCCGCTAACCCCAAAGCGGGCGTTGCCTAACATAGGACATTTCGCGGCGCAACCGCCGGAAGTTTCGACGAAAGTCGGCAGGCGGGCGGATCGAGCGGGCTCTCAGGCGAAGCTGGTGCTCCAGCCGGCTTTCGCGTCGCCGCCGAGATAGGCGACGCCGTCGACGCGCAGATTGCCCGAATTGGCGAGGGTGATCAGGCCGCCGACGTCGCTGAGCGCGCCCGCCGGCAGCGTCGCCGCGATGGGTTGGCCGGGCGCCAGCGGCGTCGCGGGCAGGGGATAGACCCGCTCGGCGTCGACGATGAGGCGCCAATGGCTGAGATCGAGCGCCTCGGCGCTCATGTTGGCGACGACGACCGAGCCGGTTCCGTCGGGCGCGCGATGCGCCGAGGTGATTTCGGCGGCGCGCTTCGGGATCGGCAGGGCCGAGAAGGCGCCGGAGCTGAAGTCGTAGAGCGGCGCTTCGCAGCCGGTCGCGCCGTAGAGGAGATCGCCGCTGTCGTTGGTGTGCCAGGCTTGGCTCTGAAACGCGAGGAACATCGCGGCCATGCTTCGCGCGCGCGCGTCCCAGATGAAGCAGGCGCCGTCGTGCCAGACGCCGTTCTCGTGCAGGCGGACGTCGAGCGCGCGCGGATCGCCCTGCGCCATATGGACATTGTCCAGGCCGAACGGCGTATTCGGCGTAAAACCGAACGCCGCGTCGGTCTGATGCGGATTGTCCTTCGCGAAGGCGTTGCCGTAGAAGAACACGTCGCAGTCCTGCGTCTTGGCCAGTTGCAGCATTGCGCTCAGCTGATGCACGAGACCGTCGTCGCCGGCGCCCGCGGGCGGCAAGATGCGCATGGCGTTGGGGTTGAAGAGATTGCCGCGCTGGAAATCGACCGCGCCGCCCGCGTAGGAGCGCTCAACCGGGGTGAGGCCCGGCGGCCGCGCCAGCACCGAGGGGACGATCGGGTGCTTGAAGTCGTGGTCGATGAGGTAATAGAGATAGGACTTGCCGACCGGCTCGCCCGGCGCGTCCTTGTCGGAGCGCACGTTGACGGTGGCGAACCATTGCGCGCCGCCGGCTGCGAGAATGACCCAGAGATGCGGGTTGGTCGCCGGCTCGGCGGGCGCGAAGGCGTGGACCTTGCCGCGCAGGCATTGGTAGTTGATGTGTCCCATGAAGCATCCTCGAACGGACGCGCTTCCGGCCGCGCCGCGGGTCAGCCTAGGGGATGGCTGCCGAACTTAGCAAGGGTCGGGGGAGGAGGGGCGCCGGGGAGGCCGCGCCGGCGCCTGGCCCTGGAGCGTTTTCACCGCAAAGTGATGGCGGAGACGCCGGCAATTCTGGTAGGTCTGCGGAGCATCGCGCCGCCCGATCAATCTTTGCGTGCGCCGCCCGAGACGCCCCGTCGATGATCGCCCTTGTCCGCATAGCGCTAAGTCGACCCTATACGTTCGTCGTCGTCGCGCTGTTGATCCTGATCATCGGCCCGCTCGCCGCGTTGCGAACGCCGACGGATATCTTCCCCGACATCCGGATTCCCGTCATCAGCGTGGTCTGGCAATATACCGGTCTGCCGCCCGATCAGATGGCCGGGCGCATCACGACGCCGTTCCAGCGGGCGCTGACGACCACCGTCAACGACATCGAGCATATCGAAGCCAATTCCTACAATGGGTTTGGCGTCATCAAGGTCTTCTTCCAGCCGAACGTCGACATTCGCACCGCCAACGCCCAGGTCACCGCGATTTCGCAGACCCTGATCAAACAGATGCCGCCCGGCGCGACGCCGCCGCTGATCCTCAATTACAGCGCCTCCACCGTGCCGATCCTGCTGGTGGCGCTGTCGGGCGAAGGCTTCACCGAACAGGGCCTGGCCGATATCGGCATCAACCAGATTCGCACGCCCCTCGTCACCGTCGCCGGCGCCGCCATCCCCTATCCCTTCGGCGGCAAATTGCGCCAGATCCAGATCGACGTTGATCCCGCTGCGTTGCAGGCCAAGGGCCTCTCGGGCCAGGACGTCGCCAACGCCTTGGCCGCCCAGAACCTGATCACGCCGGTCGGCTCCGAGAAGATCGGCGCCTTTGAATATGCGGTCCAGCTCAACAGCGCGCCTTCCAAGCTCGAAGAACTCGCCGACATGCCGATCAAGACGGTCGACGGGGCGATGGTCTACGTGCGCGACGTCGCGCACGTTCGCGACGGCAATGCGCCGCAAACCAATATCGTTCACGTCAACGGCAATCGGTCCGTGCTGTTGCAGGTGTTTAAGAACGGATCGGTCTCGACGCTGGCGATCATCGCCGGCGTCAAGCAGCGACTGGCCGAATTGAGAGACGCTCTGCCGCCGAATCTCAAGGTGGCCTTGCTCGGCGATCAATCGCTGTTCGTGCGCGGCGCGATCGCGTCCGTCGCCCGCGAAGGCGCTATCGCGGCGGCGCTGACCAGCCTGATGATCCTGCTGTTCCTGGGCAGTTGGCGTTCGACCGTCATCATTGCGACGTCGATCCCGCTCGCGGCGCTGGGCTCGATCATCGCGCTTTCGGCGATCGGCGAGACGCTGAACATCATGACGCTCGGCGGCCTCGCGCTGGCGGTCGGCATTCTGGTCGACGACGCGACGGTGACGATCGAGAACATCAACTGGCATCTCGAACACGGCAAACCGGTCGAGACGGCGATCATGGACGGCGCGCGTCAGATCGTGACGCCCGCCTTTGTTTCGCTGCTGTGCATCTGCATCGTCTTCGTGCCGATGTTCTTTCTCAACGGCGTCGCGCGCTTTCTCTTCGTGCCGATGGCGGAAGCGGTCATGTTCGCGATGATCTGCTCCTTCCTGCTGTCGCGCACCCTCGTGCCGACGATGGCCAATTATCTGCTCAGGCCGCATCGGTCCCATTTGGAAGACGGCGCCCGCTTCGCCTCGCGCAACCCCGTGGTGCGCATCCAGCAGGCCTTCGAAGCCGGCTTCGAGCAACTCCGCGAGGGCTACCGCGGCGTCCTCGAGTTGGCGATGGGGCGCCGGGCGGTCTTCATCGCCGGCTTTCTGACCTTCGTCGGCGCGTCCTTCTTGCTGACGCCCTATCTCGGCCGGAACTTCTTTCCCTCCGTCGACACCGGCCAGATCCTCATGCACGCGCGCCTTCGCGTCGGCACGCGCGTCGAGGAAAGCGCCAAGCAGTTCGCGGAAATCCAGAACGCGATCCGGGCGATCGTTCCGCCCGCGGAGCTCGCGGCGCTGGTCGACAACGTCGGCATGCCGATCAGCGGCATCAATCTGACCTACAGCAACACCGGCGTCATCGGCCCGCAAGACGGCGACATTCAGATCAAGCTCGCCGAGGATCATCGTCCAACCGCGGACTATGTCCGCGCCTTGCGCGAAGAGTTGCCGCACCGGTTCCCCGGCGTCGTGTTCGGCTTCCTGCCGGCCGACATCATCAGCCAAATCCTCAATTTCGGCGCCCCGGCGCCGATCGACGTTCAAGTATCCGGCGCGGACCTCGCCGCCGATTTCGATTACGCCAATCTGCTGCTGCGGCGGATGCGCCATATTCCCGGCGTCGCCGACGCGCGCATTCAGCAATCCCCCGCCAACCCGACCCTGAACGTCGACGTCGACCGCACGCGAGCCCAATATGTCGGACTGACCGAGCGCGACGTCACCAACAGCCTGGTCGTCAATCTCGCCGGCAGCGGTCAGGTGACGCCGACCTATTGGCTCGATCCCAAGAGCGGCGTCTCCTATTCGATCGTCATGCAGACGCCGCAATACCAGCTCGACACCTTGAGCGCGTTGCAGACGATCCCGATCTCGGCCGCCGGCGCCGCGACCTCGCCGATTCTGGGCGGGCTCGCCACAATCACGCGAACGGTCGGCAATGCGGTCGTTTCCCAATACAACATCGTGCCGATCGTGCAGATCTACGCGACGCCGCAAGGGCGCGATCTCGGCGCGGTCGCCGACGACATCGGCAAGCTCCTTCAGGAAACCGCGGCGAGCGTCCCCAAGGGCGGGACCGTCGCGATGCTGGGACAGGTCCAGACGATGAACGCCGCCTTTTCCGGCCTGTTGTTGGGCTTGATCGCGGCAATCGTATTGATTTACCTGCTCATCGTCATCAACTTCCAGTCCTGGGCCGATCCTTTCGTCATCATCACGGCGCTGCCGGCCGGCCTGGCGGGAATTGTCTGGATGCTGTTCGTCAGCCAAACCACGATATCGGTGCCCGCCTTGACCGGCGCGATCATGTGCATGGGGGTCGCGACGGCCAACAGCGTGCTCGTCATCAGTTTCGCGCGCGAACGTTACGCCGCGCTCGGCGACCCCATCGCCGCGGCGCTCGAAGCCGGCTTCGTGCGTTTCCGGCCGGTGGTGATGACCGCCTTGGCGATGATCATCGGCATGGCGCCGATGGCGCTGGCGCTCGGCGAAGGAGGCGAGCAGAATGCCCCGCTGGGCCGCGCCGTCATTGGCGGCCTGATCTTCGCGACGATCGCCACGCTGGTTTTCGTTCCCGTCGTCTTCAGCCTGGCGCACAAACGGGCGCCAAAGACGAATCCCGAGCCGTCGGAGTCCCTGCGCCATGGCTGATGATCGCGCCGTCCGACGCCGCTTCAAGGGCAGGCTTGGCCTCGCCGGGGTTCTTGCCGGCGTCGGCGCCGCGGCGCTCGTCGTCACCGGAGTCGGCGAACGCGACAAGAGCAGCGCGCGATTGCAGGAATGGACGGAGGCCCAGGCGATTCCCACGGTGGCGATCGTCACGCTGAATCCAACGCCCGGGGTGACGAGCCTGGATTTGCCCGGCCGGCTCGAAGCCAATCTGCGCGCGCCGATTTACGCGCGGGTCAGCGGCTACGTGAAGGACTGGAAGGTCGATATCGGCGACTCGGTCAAGGCCGGGCAGACGCTCGCCGAGATCGAGGCGCCGGACCTCGACCAGCAGTTGCTGCAGGCGCGCGCCGATCTTTCCAGCGCTCAAGCCAGCGCCAAACTGTCGGAGGTCACGCTGGCGCGCGGGCGAAGCCTGCTGGCTTCGAACGCCGTTTCCCAGCAAGAAGTCGATCAGCGCTCGGCCGACCTCGCCAACAAGCAGGCCGCGGTCCATGCGAGCGAAGCCAACGTCGAGCGCCTCGAGGTCCTGGCGGGCTACAAGAATGTCGCGGCGCCGTTCGACGGCGTCGTGAGCGAGCGCAACACCGACGTCGGCGCGCTGATCAGCGCGGGCTCGAGCGCGGGCCTCCCGATGTTCGTCGTCTCGGACGCGCACAAGCTTCGCGTCTCCATCGCGGTTCCGCAAAGCTACGCGCCGGCGATCCGGATCGGCGACAAAGCGATCGTCGCCGTGCCCGAATATCCCGGCCGGACCTTCCCGGCGATCGTCGAAGCCTCCGCGCGCTCGGTCGACATCGGCTCCGGCACGACGCACATGCAGCTGATGGTGGACAACGCCAGCGGCGAACTGATGCCGGGCGGCTACGCCAACGTGCACGCCGATCTCGCCGGCGACGCCGGATCGTTCCGCATTCCCGTCAGCGCGCTCATTTTCGATCAGGCCGGGCTGCGCGTCGCGACGGTCGATCCCAACGACCGCGTCGTGTTCAAGAGAGTGACGATCGCGCGAGACTTGGGGAGCGAGATCGAGATCGGCTCGGGCGTTCAAGCCGACGACCGGCTCATCGTCGCGCCCCCCGACGGCATCGCCGACGGCGATCGGGTTCGAATCGCCAACGCCCGTTCGAGGCCGGACGCGACGCTCGCGGGCTCGGCGAAACTGACGAGCGGCGACTGAGCGGCCGAGGGCGGGTTCGATCGAAGCCGCCCGCTCGCGCGCCTTCGGTCTCACCCTTCACGCGCTCGCGCCTTCCGCTGGATATTCGTCCCAAGTACGGCCACGATAGCGCCGTCCGGTCGCCTTCTTGTTCGTTCCGCCCCACTGCTTAAAGAAGAACGCGACATTCTGGCGACGGCATTCGTCATGCAGATCGTCGACCCAAGCCTCGTCGATGGGACGCGCCTTGGGGCCTGATTCGCCCCCGACAATCGCCCAATGAATGTCCTGAAGGTTGACGGTTCCGACACGCCCAATGAGTGGCTCGAACGAAACGAACCTGACCGCAGCGGGCGCGAGACGCAGGTCGTCGATCCGGCTGAGGTAATCGCCACTTTCAACTGAAGCGCCGACCCACACATGGGGAAGAATATCGGGCGACCGCTTGAGCAGGAAGTCGCGCATTCTGTCAGGGCGTTTGGTCAGAATTTGAAATTGGTGCTGCGGCGCCTGCGCCATCACTTTCCAAACTCGTTCAACGTCCTTGTCCGCGACGCCTTCTTGAAAAAGGTCCGACATTGAGTTGACGAAGACTTTCTTCGGGCGCTTCCAGCTCAAGGGCGCCTTGATCGCCCTTTCGTTGACGCGCAGCTTCCCGGTCCACACGAAACGTCCGCCGCTTTTCCGCGTTACGCCTTGGTAAGATTGCGCGCCCATCGCTTGCAAGCGCGCAGCCATGCGCATGGCGTAACAATTCGTGCAGCCGGGCGACACCATCGTGCAGCCGACGATCGGATTCCAGGTCGCGTCAGTCCATTCGATCTCGGAGAGGCCGGCCATCTTTGTTCCGTCGCACGACGTGCCTTGCAATCCGGCGAGCAATCTCGCCGCCTCTCGGATTACCACAAGCGAAGATCAAGGAATACCAGTGAGCGCCATTCTTGCCGAGAGGGAGCCATTCGTCGAGGACGCCGCCCTTGAAAATGGATTTCATTCGTTCGATCATGAATCCGGTTGCAATGTCAGCGTCGACTTGCTTGGTTGCAACATCGGTCTCTCCAAACAGGTCATTGATCTTTTCGTGGCGAATAAAGGCGTCACGCCAGCTTGGCGTCCCATACAAGCTATCCAACGACGGCCCATGTGTAGCGTCGATGTTGCCGTCGTTGTCGATCTGACGGTTCACGCCGAGATGCGAAGGAAAAAGATACCAAAGGTCGATCGGGCGTTTCGCGACGGCTTCGAGCGTTGCCCACCTAACTTGGTTTCCGAACGGATCGAGAAAAACCACCGCGCGGAAGGACCGCCAATCTGTCGCTTTGCAGAACGCGACCAATTCGTCGTTGGCGTCGCCCTGCTTCACTTGGATGCGATCAGCGAGCGAACCGAATTCCGATTTCAGGCGGAGCAATTCCTCGACCTTACCTTTCATCCTTTCGACGAAGACGTAACGATGAAAGGGCGGGGCCACCTGCAGCGCTCGACGAGTCGATCCTTGGACCATTTCATCTTTGTCGACAACGTCAGCCAACAAGCCGCCGTTGGGATGGTCCGTCGGGAGATCGCCCGTGCCGGCGAAGGCGTCGAAAAAGACGGTCCTGAAATTCTGCCTCTTCATCACGTTTTGATACGCACGCAGGTATCCTTCGACCGCTCTCAACTTCTTGATCGTATGGGCTCCGGCAAAGGCGGATTGCGTCACCATCGGGGCAATCTCCGATCCGAGAACAAACATAGAACGACTTTCTAGGAATGGCAATCCCGTTTCTTTCCCGGCCCCGCCCTGCTATCCCCGCGCCATGCCCGCCCACCCCATCGCCAACATCCGCAACTTCGCCATCGTCGCCCATATCGACCATGGCAAGTCGACGCTCGCCGACCGGCTGATTCAACAGACCGGCGCGATGGCGGAGCGCGAGATGGTCGAGCAGGTGCTCGATTCGATGGACATCGAGCGTGAGCGCGGCATCACCATCAAGGCGCAGACGGTGCGCCTGGAATACCAGGCCAAGGACGGCAAGACCTACATTCTCAACCTGATGGACACCCCCGGCCACGTCGACTTCGCCTACGAAGTCTCGCGTTCGCTCGCCGCCTGCGAGGGCTCGCTGTTGGTCGTCGACGCCAGCCAGGGGGTCGAGGCGCAGACGCTCGCCAACGTCTATCACGCGCTCGACGCCGGCCACGAGATCGTGCCGGTGCTCAACAAGATCGACCTGCCCGCCGCCGAGCCGGAGCGCGTCAAGGAGCAGATCGAGGACGTCATCGGCCTCGACGCCTCCGAGGCCGTGCCGATCTCGGCCAAGACCGGCCTCGGCGTCGACCTGGTGCTGGAGGCGATCGTCAAGCGCCTGCCGCCGCCCAAGGGGGACGACAGCGCGCCGCTGAAGGCGCTGCTGGTCGACAGCTGGTACGACGCCTATCTCGGCGTCGTGGTGCTGGTGCGCGTCGTCGACGGCTTCTTTCGCAAGGGCATGCGCATCCGCATGATGGGGGCGGACGCGCATTACGACGTCGACCGCATCGGCGTCTTCCGCCCCAAGATGACCGAGGTCGCCGAGCTCGGCCCCGGCGAGATCGGCTACATCACCGCGCAGATCAAGCAGGTCGCCGACACCCGCGTCGGCGACACGCTGACCGACGACAAGCGCCCCACCGCCGCAGCGCTGCCCGGCTTCAAGCCGGCGCAGCCGGTGGTGTTCTGCGGCCTCTTCCCCTCCGACGCCGCCGACTTCGAGGCCCTGCGCGCGGCGATGGGCAGGCTCCGGCTCAACGACGCCAGCTTCTCCTACGAAATGGAGACCTCGGCGGCGCTCGGCTTCGGCTTCCGCTGCGGCTTCCTCGGGCTGTTGCACCTCGAAATCATCGAGGAGCGGTTGGAGCGCGAGTTCAACCTCGATCTCATCGCCACCGCGCCGTCGGTGATCTACCGCATCGCGCTGACCGACCGGAGCGCGATCACGCTGCACAATCCCGCCGACATGCCCGACCTCGTGCGCATCGCCGAGATCCAGGAGCCGTGGATCAAGGCGACGATCCTGACGCCCGACGACTATCTCGGCGCGGTGCTCAAATTGTGCCAGGACCGGCGCGGCGAGCAGGTCGACCTCAACTACGTCGGCAAGCGCGCGATGGTGGTCTACGCGCTGCCGCTCAATGAAGTGGTGTTCGACTTCTACGACCGGCTGAAATCGATCTCCAAGGGCTACGCCTCGTTCGACTATCAGCTCGCCGACTATCGCGCCGGCGACCTGGTGAAGATGTCGGTCCTGGTCAACGGCGAGTCGGTCGACGCGCTCTCGATGTTGGTGCACCGCGACCGCGCCGAGGCGCGCGGCCGGGCGATGGTGGAGAAGCTGCGCGACCTGATCCCGCCGCACATGTTCCAGATTCCGCTGCAGGCGGCGATCGGCGGCAAGATCATCGCCCGCGAGACCATCCGCGCGCTGCGCAAGGACGTCACCGCCAAGTGCTACGGCGGCGACGCCACCCGCAAGCGCAAGCTGTTGGAGAAGCAGAAGGCCGGCAAGAAGAAGATGCGCCAGTTCGGCAAGGTCGACATCCCGCAGGAGGCGTTCATCGCGGCGCTGAAGATGGATAGCTGAGGGGGGACGGGCGCGCGCGCCGCTGTTGCGCCTTCGCCGCCGGCCGGCCCGAGCCGCGCTCGCCGTTGACGCTGCAGCGACGGCGCGGCGCTTCCCTCAAATTCTCCAGCATTCGATCCTTGCTCTACGACGTCGTCGGTCGCGGTAAATATTACATTAAGTAACGATTGCTGCGTTTGTCTCTAACCTTTTGTTGTTTTACGTCCCATTAATAGGGTCGCTTTAACGTCCGCAAACAGATGGGATAGGCGCGGCTCTAAGGGGCTCGGCCCCGATCGCAGCGGCGGAGGAACTTCATTTGCTCGCAAATCCGGCAAAGCGCGCCAAGGGCGCGCTCGACGAATCCGGCATCGCCGCGCTCGCGCGCGCGGCGAGCGAGTCCCATGAAGTCGTCGAGCGCGACCTTCGGGCCGAGATCGCGACGCTCGAGGCGGAGGCGCGGCGCTGTCAGACCACCATCGACGCCATGACGCTGGGCGTTTGCCGTTTCGACGACGAGGGCCGGCTGATCGTGAGCAACCGCCGCTACCGGGAAATCTATCGACTTGCGCCCGAGCAAGTTCGTCCGGGCGCGACGGCGCCCGAGATCGTGGAGCTTCGCGTCGCCGCGGGGACATCCGCAATCGCCGGCGACGCCGATCTCGCCTTGGCCCGCTCGACCCATTCGCCCGCCGCCTCGAGAACCTGGACCGACGAGTTGAACGACGGGAGGTCGATCCAAGTCTGTCACCAGCCGATGCCCGACGGCGGCTGGGTGGAGACGCATGAGGACGTCACGGGACTGGAGGCCAAGCGCGATGCGGCGACCGAGCGCCTCTCGCTCCAGACCCTGATCGACTGGGTGCCCGCCATTCTCTGGATCAAGGACGTCAAGAGCCGCTTCATTGTCGCCAACAAAGCTTCGGCGGCCAAAATTGGCCGGGCGGGGCCCGAAGATTTGATCGGCAAGGTGGACTTCGAACTTCATCCACCGGAGATTGCGCAGCAATACTTCGACGATGAACAGAGGATCATCCATTCCGGACAGCCGATGATCGAAAAAGAAGAATACGTGATCGACGCTTCGGGCGTCAAAACTTGGATCACGACGACGAAGGCGCCGTTGCGCAACGACAGAGGCGAAATCTTCGGGCTGATCGGCATCTCCCGCGACATCACCGAGCACAGACTCGCCGCCGCCTTGCGCGACGGGCAGGCGCAAATTCTCGAGATGATTGCGATGGGCGCGTCGCTCGAAGACGTGCTCGATCGTCTCGTGCGCCTCGTCGACTCCCAGTTGACCGGAATATCCGGCTCCATCCTACTGGTCGACGAGGATGGGACGCGCCTGCGCCTCGGCGCCGCGCCGCGCCTGCCCGAGGCTTACGTCAAGGCCGTCGACGGCATGCCGATCGGTCCCAACGCGGGGCCGTCCGGCAGGGCCGCCTATCGGCGAGAACCCGTCATCGTCGCCGATGCCCGGACCGATCCGCTGCTGGCCAATTACAAGGGCGTGGCCGCCGCGAATGGGCTTCGTTCATGCTGGTCGACGCCGATCCTGTCGCATGACGGCGGGGTGCGGGGCGTCTTTGCAATGTATTCGACGGAAGCGCGCGAACCCTCGCCGGTCGAAATGCGGCTCGTCGACATCGCCACCCACATGGCCGGCATCGCCATCGAACGCAAGCTCGCCGAAGACCGCATTCGCTTCATGGCCAACCATGACGCGCTGACCGGGCTGGCGAACCGCGCGTTGCTGAACGATCGTCTCTCGCAAGCCTTGCTGCGCGCGCAACGGTGCGGCCGTTGGGCGACGGTGGCGTTCGTCGATCTCGACAATTTCAAGAACATCAACGACAGTCTGGGCCACAACGCCGGCGACGAACTGTTGAAGGTCGTCGCCCGCCGGATGGTCGCCTGCGTGAAAGCGACCGACACGGTGGTGCGGGTCGGCGGCGACGAATTCGTCATCCTGCTGCTCGATCAGCCCAAGAGCGTGGAGAACGTCGCCACGATCCTGCAAAGAATCCGAACGGCGATCGCAGAGCCTGTTCATCTCGATGGTCACACGTTTCGCGTGACCAGCAGCCTCGGCGTCGCGAACTATCCCGACGACGGGACGAACGCCGAGACGTTGCTGGCGAACGCCGACGCGGCGGTGTACCGCGCCAAGCAAGTCGGTCGGGACAATTTCCAGTTCTACACGCCCGCGTTGAACGCCAAGGTTCGTGAGAAATTCACCCTGCAGGAGGAGCTGCGCGACGCCGTCGCTCGTCGCCAGTTCGTTCTGCACTATCAGCCGTTGGTCGACCTGCGGACCGGGCGCGTCTTCGCGGTCGAAGCGTTGATTCGCTGGAACCACCCGACCCTGGGCGTGTTGTCGCCAATCAAATTCATCTCTCTGGCGGAGGAAACCGGCCTGATCGTGCCGATCGGCGATTGGGTGCTGCACGAAGCCTGTCGCCAGAACAAGGCCTGGCAGGACGCCGGCCTGCCGGCGATGAACGTCTGCGTCAACGTATCGGCGCGACAGTTCAGGGATGCGCAGTTGATCGAAAATGTCGTCAGCGCGCTCGGCGCGAGCGGATTGGCGGCCAAGCATCTCGAACTGGAACTGACCGAAAGCCTGATCATGCAGGACGTCGAGCAGGCGGTCGCGACCATGGAGACGTTGCAAGGGCTGGGCGTCCAGCTCTCGATCGACGACTTCGGCATCGGCTATTCCAGCCTCGGCGCGCTGAAGACGTTTCCGGTGTCGAGATTGAAAATCGACAAGTCGTTCATCGACGATCTCGCCGACAACGAGGACGACAGAGCCGTCGCCTCCGCCGTGATTTCCTTGGGAAAAAAGCTCAATCTGAGGGTCATCGCCGAAGGCGTCGAAACCGACGAACAACTCGCGTTCCTGCGCGAAAACCATTGCGACGAAATGCAGGGCTATCGCTTCAGCAAGCCGGTCGCGGCGAAAGAACTCGAGGCGCTTCTCGCGGCGGGGGCCTGGCCGGGGGCCGGCGCGTCGCCATGAGCGCGACCGTCGTGGTCCCACTGCGCCAAGCGCCGCGCGCCCTGAAAATCACGCTGGCTCAGCGCCCGTAAAGGCCGGTCAAGGTCGCCTTGGCCAACGCATGGAGCTTCAGGGCGAGGCCGACGGCGGCCGCCGAGGCGCGCTCGTCCGCGTCGAGCTTCTCGACGTCCACGGCGTAGACGGTGAATTGATAGCGGTGCGGCTTGTCGCCCTTGGGCGGGCAGGGGCCGCCATAACCGGGGGCGCCGAAATCGCTGCGGCTCTGCGTCGCGCCCTTGGGCGCCGCGGCGCTCTTGGGATCGCCCGCGCCCTTCGGCAGGCTGGAAACGTCGACCGGAATATTGAAGATCGCCCAGTGCCAAAAGCCGCCCGCCGGCGCGTCGGGATCGAACAGGGTGAGCGCGAAGCTCTTCGCGCCCGCCGGCGCGCCCGACCAGCTCAACGCCGGCGAGACATTCTTGCCCGGGCAGCCGAAGCCGTTGAACGCCTGTTCGTCGGGGATGCGCGCGCCGGGCTCGATGTCGGGGCTCGTCAGCGTCATCGCGCGTGCGGCGCCGACGCCCGCCAGGGTCGCCATGGCGACGGATACGGCCAATGCTTGGGCGATCATCGAAGTCTCCCCTTCCCGTCGCGTCGCGCCAACGCCGCGACGCGGCGACGATTGTCTCGCGCCGCCGCCGCTTGGCAAGCGAAAACCGCCATCACGCGCCGGGGGTCAACCGACGGGGACGGCGAGCAAGGGCCAACGCGCGTCGTCGACGACCCGCGCGCTCGTGCTTCCGCGCACCGCGTCCAACAGGCCGTGCCGGCCCGCGGTCGGCATGGCGATGATGTCGGCCTGCAACTCGTCGGCGGTCCGAAGGATCGTGTCGACCACCGGACCCTCGCGCAGGATCATCGGCAGGCCGAGGGGTTCGCCCCGCTCGTCGGTCAGCTCGGGCGCGCGCTCTCCGACATGCAGCAGCTGGAGGTTCGCGTCGCAACCCACCAGTTTGATCATGGCTTCAACGCGACGGATCGCGAGGATGCTGGGCAAATCGGCGTCGACAGGCATGAGAACGTTCTTCAACGCGAGGGCGCCAGTGTCGAAGTCGATGAATCCCCTGGCGCCTTCGCGCAAGAAGAGACTCATCGTGCGCAGCTGGCGCAAGACGCTGGTGTGGACGGGCGCGTCGAGCCAACGGGTCAGCGCCTTGTGCTGGTAGGTGGCGAGCACGACGATATTCGATAGCCGATCTTCGAGAAACTGCAGAATCCCGGTGCGCGCGTTGCGGGCTACGACGCTCGCGCTCGACACTTGCACGTCGAGTTCGGATTCCCAACGATCGTACGGCGTGTCCTCGGCCAGCTTCTTCCAGCGCACCAGAAGGTCGCGCACATGGCGAAGCCCCAGCGTCTGCGCAAAGAAGGCTTCGCCTTCGTCTCTCACCTGGAGCAGGCACAATTGGGATTTCGACGCCAGCGTCATCGCCACGGCGTGAGCGAACGCCGAGGCGTCGCCGGGCGCAAAGTCGGTCGGATGGACGATCGTCGTGCGCGTCGCGTTTGCTGAATCCATCGTGTCGCCTGCCTTTGACTCCCCCGCCTGCGAGGGGTCGCACTCTATTGCGCCGTGGTTGAGCGAGGCTGGATCGTCGCGACAGCGCGGTCATGGGTCTGGCCGGCGGAAACGCGGCGTCGGCGGGTCGAGAAGGGCCCCGAGACGGCGGGTCGGGGCGCGGGGCTCCTATTCCGGCGAAACGATGAGGGAAATATCGGGGCTCTTCACGTCGCTGAGCTGGATCGTCAGCGGCTTGGCCGCGAGCGGAAACTTGACGCTGCGGCGCAGGCCTGGGCAGTCCGGCGCGCCGCTGACGGCGACGGGCCTGACGAAGCGCCCGTCCTGGACGACGTCGATCCAACCCGCGTCGGAGAGGCTGACCTTGAAAGTCCCGGCCGCGGCCGGCGCATCGAGCTTGACCGCGCCGGCGTAGCTCGGCGAGGCCTTCGGCGGCCTTTCCGGCGCCAGCTCCAGCTTCGCCTCCGCCAGGGGGACCAGATGCACGCTCGCCGCGGCGTCGAAGCCCAGCGTCGCGCCGGGTTCGAGCCGCGCCGTCGGCGCCGAGAGCGCCGAACGCTCGTGGGCGAGCGGCCATTTGAACTTGTCGCAGCCGCCCGGCTCCCCCGCCTGCGCAAACGCGGGGCAGAAAAGCGCGGCAATCAGCAGAACGCGCGCGAGCGGGCTCATTCCACGCCCACCATGACGTCCGAGGATTTGATGACCGCGTAGGCGGCCATGCCTTTGGCCAACTTGAGGTCGTCGACGGATTCGTTGGTGATGGAAGCCGTGACGATCGCCCCCTTCACGTCGATGCGCACGTGGGCCGTCGTCGCCCCTTTCTTGACGTCGATCACCGTTCCCTTCAGGACGTTCCGGGCGCTGATCTTCATCGCTCCCTCCTCGATCGCTCGATCGTGGCGCGGCCACGCTTCCCCCATGATGATCCCAGCCGCTTCGCGGCGCAAGCGGGGGACGACCCGCGTCCTCCGCCGAAAGTTGCGTCGCCGCCGAGCATCCCTTAAGCCTCCGCCCGCCTCTCGCCCTTCGGACTCGCCATGATCCGCTCCGCCCTGATGACCGTGATGACCAACGCCGTGATCAAGGCGGGCCGCGGCCTGAAGCGCGATTTCGGCGAAATCGAGCAGTTGCAAGTGTCGATGAAGGGGCCCGGCGATTTCGTCAGCCTCGCCGACAAGCGCTCGGAAAAGGTCCTGTTCGAGGAGCTTTCCAGGGCGCGCCCCGGCTACGGCTTCGTGATGGAGGAAGGGGGACGGGTCGAGGGCTCGGACAAGAGCCACACCTGGCATATCGATCCGCTCGACGCGACCACCAACTTCCTCCACGCGATCCCGATTTTCGCCGTTTCGCTCGCCCTGGAGCGCGAGGGGCAAATCGTCGCCGGCGTGGTCTACAATCCCGCCACCGACGAGTTCTACGTCAGCGAAAAGGGACAGGGCGCCTTCGGCGGCGCCCACCGCCTGCGCGTCGCGGCGCGCCGCGAATTGTCGCAGGCGCTGATCGGCTGCGGCGTGCCGCACCTCGGCAAGGCGTCGGAGCATCCGCGCTTCAAGGCGGAGTTGGCGGCGGTGATGGCGCAGGTCGTCAACGTCCGGCGCCTGGGATGCGCTTCGCTCGATCTCGCCTGCGTCGCCGCGGGGCGGTTCGACGCGTTCTGGGAGCGCGGCCTCAACTCCTGGGACATCGCGGCCGGCGCGCTGCTCATCCGCGAAGCCGGCGGCTACGTCTCGGACGCGGACGGGGCGCCCGACTTCCTCCAAACCGGCTCGATCTGCGGCGGCAACGAGACGATGCACCGCGAGCTTCTCGCGCTGCTGCGCGCCGCGCGATGATCGCCGCGGCGCCAAAGAGGCGGGAATCTCGTCTTGACGCGGGTCCCCGGCGGCGGGCAAGCATGTGGGCTCGCTTTACGATTCGCTCAACCGTCGTGATGGCTCTTCTTTCCCCCTGTCCGGCCGGCGGCGCGCGGCGACCTCGGACGGCTTCCCTAGCGAAGGCCGCGGGCCGATGAACGCGCTGGCCTTGCTCCTCGGTGGCGACGCGGCCCTGATCGCGCTGAGCCTGGTCGCGATCGTCGCCGCGCGTGCGGAGCGCGGCGGCGCTTTCGTTTATGCCGCCGCCTTCGCGCTCTGCTCGCTCCTATTGGCGGGCGGCCTCGATCATCTGCTCGGCCGCCATGCGCCCGAGGGGCTCGCGCTGCCGATCGGCCTGCCGTGGATCGGCGCGAATTTTCGCCTCGACGCGCTGTCGGCGTTCTTCGTCGCGGTGGTCGATCTCGGCGCCGCCGCCGCGAGCCTCTACGCAATCGGCCACGGGCACCATGAGCGCGATCGCGAGCGGGTGCTGCCGTTTTTTCCGGCGTTTCTCGCCGGCATGAATCTGACGCTGCTCGCCGACGACGCGTACACCTTCCTCGTCGCCTGGGAGTTCATGTCGCTCGCCTCTTGGGCGCTGGTCATGGCCCATCATCGCAAGCCGGGCGCCGCGCACGCGGGCTATGTCTACATCCTGATGGCGAACTTCGGCGCGCTGGCGCTGCTGCTCGCGTTCGCCCTGCTGGCGGGCCCGGCGGGCGCCTATACGTTCGCGGCGATGCGCGCCGGCGTCGTCGCGCCGGGGGCGGCGGGTCTCGTGCTCATTTTGGCGCTGGTCGGCGCGGGGTCGAAGGCCGGCCTGGTCCCGCTCCACGTCTGGCTGCCGCTGGCGCATCCCGCCGCGCCGAGCCACGTCTCCGCGCTGATGAGCGGCGTGATGACGAAAGTCGCGGTCTACGCCTTCGTGCGCGTCGCCTTCGATCTGCTCGGACCGCCGACCTGGTGGTGGAGCGTCCTGGCGCTGGCGCTCGGCGGAATCACCGCGGTCATGGGCGTTCTCTACGCGCTGATGCAGCACGATCTCAAGCGCCTGCTCGCCTATCACACCGTGGAGAACATCGGGATCATCTTCATCGGGCTCGGGCTCGCTCTCGCTTTCAAGGCCTTCGACATGCCCTCGGTCGCAGCGCTGGCGCTCACCGCCGGTCTGCTGCACGCGTTCAATCATTCGCTGTTCAAAAGCCTGCTGTTCTTCGGGGCCGGCGCGGTGCAGACCGCGACCGGGGAGCGCGACATGGGGCGCCTAGGCGGCCTCATTCACCGCATGCCGCTGACGGCGGGCGTCTTCCTCATCGGCTGCGTCGCCATCTCGGCGTTGCCGCCGTTCAACGGCTTCGTCTCGGAATGGCTGACCTTCCAGGCGATCCTGCTCAGTCCGCAATTGCCGTCGTGGGGACTGAAGATTCTGACGCCGGCGGTCGGGGCGCTGCTCGCGCTGTCGGCCGCGCTCGCCGCCGCGTGCTTCGTCAAGGCTTTCGGCATTACCTTTCTCGGCCGCCCCCGCACGCCGGCGGCCGAGCGCGCGAGCGAGACCGATCGCTTTTCGCTCGCGGCGATGTTCGCGTTCGCCGCTCTGTGCCTGATCGCCGGCGTCCTGCCGGGACTGTTCATCGACGCCTTGGCGCCGGCGGCGAACGATCTGGTCGGCGGCCGGATGCCGGCGCAGATCGGCATCGAATGGCTGTCGATCGCGCCGATCGCCGAGAGCCGCAGCTCCTACAACGGCCTTCTCGTGCTGCTGTTCATCGTGACCTCGGCGGCGCTGGCCGCCGCCGCGATCCATCGGCTGGCTTCCGACGCGGTGCGAAGGGCGCCGGCGTGGGATTGCGGCTTTCCCGACCCGAGCCCGGCGACCCAATATACCGCCGACAGTTTCGCCGAGCCGATTCGGCGCGTGTTCGGCGCCTTCGCCTTTCGCGCCCGCACCCGCGTCGACATGCCGGCGCCGGGCGACATGCGGCCGGCCGTGGTCGTGGTCGAAATGCGCGACCTCGTCTGGGACACCCTCTACCTGCCGGTCGTCGCCGCCGTCGGCAATCTTTCTCGGCGGCTCAACCGGCTGCAGTTTCTCACCATCCGCCAATATCTGAGCATCGTTTTCGCGGCGCTCGTCGCCCTCCTCCTCGTGCTCGCGGCGTGGCCATGATCGAACTCGCCGTCAATCTCGTCTTCCAACTGCTGCAGATGTTGCTGGTCATCGGCTTGGCGCCGCTGCTGACCGGCCTGGTGCGCAAGGCGAAGGCGCGGCTGCTGCGCCGTAAGGGCCCGCCGCTGTTCCAGCCGTACCGCGATCTCGCCCGGCTGGCGCGCAAGGAGGCGGTGGTCGCCGACAGCGCTTCCTGGCTGTTCCGCGTCGCGCCCTATCTCGTGTTCGCTTCGACCTGGGTCGCGGCGGCGCTGATCCCGACCTTCGCCACCGGGCTGCTGTTCTCCTGGTCGGCGGACCTGATCGCGATCATCGCGCTGCTCGGCTCGGCGCGGTTCTTCCTCGCCCTCGCCGGTCTCGATGTCGGCACGAGTTTCGGCGGCATGGGCGCGAGCCGCGAAGCGATGTTCGCCTCGATCGCCGAGCCGGCGATGATCGTCATCGTCTTCAGCCTCGCGCTGGTCGCGGGCTCGACGCAACTCTCGACCGTCGCGGCCTATATGGCGTCCCCGGCGGTCGGCCTGCGCGTGACGCTCGGCATGGCGCTGATCGCGCTGGTCATCGTCGCGGTGGCGGAAAACGGCCGCATTCCGGTCGACAATCCCGCCACCCATCTCGAGCTGACGATGGTCCACGAGGCGATGATCCTCGAATATTCCGGGCGTCACCTTGCGTTGATCGAACTCGCCTCGATGCTCAAATTGCTGCTCTACGTTTCGTTGATCGTTTGCGTTTTTGCGCCCTGGGGCCTGGCGATCGCCGACGCCAGCATAGGCGATCGCCTTCTTGGGGCTGGCGTCTATGTCGTCAAACTGGGAGTCGCCGGCCTCATGCTCGCGGCGTTCGAGACCAGCATCGCCAAGATGCGCGTCTTCCGCGTGCCGAATTTTCTCGGCGCGGCGCTGATGCTCGGCTTTCTCGGGGCGCTGCTGTTGTTCGTGTCGAGGAGCCTGAAATGACGGGCCTGTCCTTCGACGTTTCGCATCTGCTCGCCGGCGCGCTGGTGCTGTTCAGCTTCGTGCTGCTCTATCAAAATCGCCTTTACGCGCTGCTCAACGTGTTCGCGCTGCAGGCGGTTGTGCTGTCGCTCTCCGTCGCCTGGCAGGCCTATGTGCAGGGGGCGGCGCATCTTTATGTCACCGCGGCGATCGCTTTCGGGTTCAAGGCGGTCGTCATTCCGTTGGCGCTGCATCGCATCATCGCCCGGCTCGGCATCCACCGCGACGTCGAGAACGTCGTCGGCGTCGGTCCGACCATGCTCGCCGGCCTGGCGCTGGTCGCCTTGTCGGTAGTGGTGATGCTGCGCGTGGCGAGCGAGGCGGATGCGCTGGCGCGCGAGGACCTCGCTTTCGCGCTGTCCGTGGTGCTGCTCGGCATGTTGATGATGGTGGTGCGGCGCAACGCGGTGAGCATGGTTGTCGGCTTCATGTCGCTCGAGAACGGGCTGATCCTCGCTGCGGCGGGCGCCAAGGGCATGCCGTTGGTGGTCGAGATTTCCGTCGCGTTTTCCGTGCTGGTCGCCTTGACGATCATCGGCGTCTTCCTCTTTCGCATCGCCGAGCGGTTCGACACGGTCGACGCGCACGCTCTCGACCAATTTCAGGGAGAGCGTCAGTGACCGCGCCTCCCTTCGACGGCGTGACGGCGATTCTCGTCTTGCCGGCGGCGACGGCCGCGGTGCTGGCGTTTCTGCCCGCCTATCGCGTCTCTGCGGCCGTCAACGTGGTCTCCTCCCTCGCGACCTTCGCGCTGGCGGCGTCGTTCTTTCTGTTCAAGCCCGCCAGCGGGCTCTATTTCCTGGTCGACGACCTCAACATCGTCTTCGTCGTCCTCAATGCGTTCGTCGCCTTCACCGCCAGCGTCTTCAGCGCCAGCTACATCGCGCACGAACTGGCGACGGGGCGGCTGACGCCGACCCATCTGCGCTTCTATCACGCGATGTATCAGGCGCTGCTGTTCGCGATGAATCTGGCGCTGGTCGCCAACAACATCGGGCTGATGTGGGTCGCGATCGAGATGGCGACGCTGACGACGGTGGCGATGGTCGGCGTCTACCGCACGCCGGAGGCGATCGAAGCGGCGTGGAAATACTTCATCCTCGGCAGCGTCGGCATCGCTCTGGCGCTGTTCGGCACGATCCTGGTCTATATGGCGGCGCGCCCGGTGCTCGGGGAAGGGCTCGACGGCATGGTGTGGACGAAGCTGATGGCGCGCGTCTCCGAATTCGAGCCGGCGCTGCTCAACCTCGCCTTCGTCTTCCTGATGCTCGGCTACGGCACCAAGGTCGGCCTCGCGCCCCTGCACGCCTGGCTGCCCGACGCGCACGCGGAAGGGCCGACGCCGATTTCCGCGGTTCTGTCGGGGCTGTTGCTCAATGTCGCGCTCTACGCGGTGCTGCGCTTCAAGTTGCTGCTCGACGCCAACGCTCAGGCGATCGCGCCGGGGCCGTTGATGGCGACGCTGGGCGTCGTCTCTCTCATCTTCGCCGCGTTCATGCTCTACCAGCGCCGCGACATCAAACGGCTGTTCGCGTTTTCCTCGATCGAGCACATGGGCGTCATCGTCTTCGCCTTCGGCATCGGCGGGCCGCTGGCCAATTTCGCCGGTCTGCTGCATATGACGATGCACAGCCTCACCAAGTCGGCGATCTTCTTCACCGTCGGCCATATCGCGCAAGCCAAGGGAACGCAGAGCATCGCCGACATCCGCGGCCTGACCGTGTCCCATCCCGCGCTCGGCTGGAGCCTGGTTCTCGGCGTCTTCGCCATCGCCGGGCTGCCGCCGATGGGCGTCTTCACCAGCGAGTTCCTGATTATCAGTTCGACTTTCGCGCGCGAGCCCCGGCTCGCCGTTCTCCTGGCGTTCGGCCTGATCCTCGCCTTCGGCGCCCTGGTTCTGCGCCTGCAGGGCATGGCGTTCGGCGAGCCGAGCCCGGGCGACCGGCGTTCGACCGCGTCCTCGCTGCCGATCGCGGCCCATCTCGGCCTGGTTCTCGCAGCCGGGCTCTATCTGCCGCCGCCGCTGGTCGCGTGGTTCCAGCACGTCGCCGCGATGTTGCGCTAGGAGAGCCGGCATGACGAGGCTCGACACGATCGGCGACGGCCTTTGGCGCGAAGCGACGCGGCGGCTCGCCGCAGGCGAGGCGAGGTTGGTCAGCCTGTGGGGCGACGGCGACAGGGCGCGCATGGCGCTGTCGTCGGCCGGACGCGCCGATCTGGAGCGGGTGGACTGTCTCTGCGTCGACGGCGCGTTCCCCTCGGTGGGGGCGGTCCACTCGCCGGCGATCCGCCTCGAACGCGCGCTCTGCGACCTCCATGGATTCACCGCGGTCGGCGCGCGCGACCAGCGGCCATGGCTCGATCACGGCCGCTGGCCCATCCGCCATCCCCTCGGCGCCGGCGAGGCGAACGCCGCCGCCGCCGCGCCTTACGTATTCCTCGGCGCGGAGGGCGCCGGCCTGCATCAGATTCCGGTCGGGCCCGTGCACGCCGGGATCATCGAGCCCGGCCATTTCCGCTTTCACGCCGCCGGGGAGACCATCGCGCGGCTGGAGGAAAGGCTCGGCTACGTCCACAAAGGCGTCGACGCGCTGATGTCGGGCGCAGACCTGACGCGCGGCGCCGAATTGGCGGCCCGCGTCAGCGGCGACAGCACAGTCGCCTATCAGATCGCCTTCGCGCGCGCCGCGGAGGCGGCGCTCGGCGTCGCGATTCCCCCCCGCGCCCACTGGCTGCGCGCGCTGATGGCCGAATGGGAGCGGCTCGCCAACCATCTCGGCGACATCGGCGCGATCTGCAACGACGCGTCGTTCGCCCTGATGCACGCGCATTGCGGAATCCTGCGCGAGCGCGCGCTGCGCGCGGCGGGGCAGGCGTTCGGCCATCGGCTGATGATGGATCGAATCGCGCCGG
>Ga0326728_10008251_pt1 | contig 26002 bp, 23 predicted proteins | sample MB3enrmetagenome_FD_207602 | JGI IMG/M metagenome (GOLD analysis project Ga0326728, IMG submission 207602) | Lab enriched peat soil microbial communities from McLean, Ithaca, NY, United States - MB31MN | ecosystem: Environmental > Terrestrial > Soil > Wetlands > Peat | place: USA: New York... | reverse complement strand
GAATTCGTAATCACGAACATGGTGGCTTCCGCGTCGCTCGGCCTCGAGCTCGACCTCTATTCGCTTGCGCAGAAGATAAAGGAGATAGAGTACGAGCCCGAGCAGTTCCCCGGGGCCATACTGAAGTTCAAGGACCCGAAGGCATCGCTGCTCCTCTTCAAGAACGGCAAGGTCGTGTGCGTCGGCTGCAAGAAGCGCGCGCTCATAGAGAAGACCATAGACCGGACCATAAAGCTGCTCACGCCATACGCCAAGAGGATAACCAAGACCAAGAAGCCGAAGATAGAGATAACCAACATCGTCGCCTCGGCCGCCCTCGGCCTGGACCTCGACCTCTACAAGATAGCATACAAGGTCAAGGACGTGGAATACGAGCCCGAGCAGTTCCCCGGTGCCATACTGAAGTTCAAGGAACCCAAGGCGTCATTGCTCCTCTTCAAGAACGGGAAGGTCATATGCGCCGGAGCGAAGAACGAGGCCGACATACGCACCGTCCTGCGCAAGGCCAAGACCCTCCTCGAGAAATACACTGAGAAGAAGAAATGATCCCACGGTGGATGCGTTGAGGGGCATATTCGCGCTCGGGATAACCATCCTGCTGCTTTTCGGCTGCGTATCCAGCGACACCAAGCTCGGCCTCACCACCGAGGCCGCCTGCGACAATCCCACGCCGCCCAAGCCGCCGTTGCGCGACTCGGAGAAGATCGCGTGCTACCACCAGGCGGCGATAAGCGAGGCGTACCTCCAGAATCCCGACGAAGCGGTCAATACGTGCTCCGACATCGTGAACAAGATCGGCGACAACCACCCGAACGACGACATCGGCGCCCAGGCCGAGACCGAGCGCAACCTCTGCTACTTCGACATCGCGAAGATAATCGCCAGGGAGACCGACACGTCCGGGCAGACCAACATGCAGCAGGTCGCGCTCAACGTGTGCAGCAACATACGGGACAGCACCACACACAGCCTGACCGGCGCGGCGGCGACGCAGGACACCTGCGTGAGCGAGGTGAACAAGCAGGCGGCCATAACCGCGCAGCAGTACTACGCGAGCCCGAACAACATCTGCACCATAACCTTCATACTGCCGTTCGTACTCGCGTTCGCGCTCTTCGAATGGAAAAAACGCGGATCGTGAGATCTCCGGCGCGGGCCTTCCGGCTTCTTGAGAATCCATCGAAAAGAAGGAAACGAGCTAATCCGGTTCGCTCGCCGCGGCTATATCCATTATCTCGAGCGCCTTCTTCACGGACATCCCCTCGCGGATGCCAAGGTCCTCGGCCCAGGTGGTCGTGGTCCTTATCTTCGCCTTGAGGAAATCGTCCATGCACTTCACGCCCGAGACGAAGGCAGCGACATCCCCGACCTTCTCCGCCGTCTCCTTGTCTATGTAGGAGCACGCGACGTAGCCTTTCTTGGCCTTTACGACTATTAGCGGGAGGTTTCCGAGTGTCTGCCTGAGAGCGTTATATTTCCGACCGTCGCATTCCACGACGCTCTGTTCCATCAGAATCCCCCGGCGCGCTCCCTCCTGCGCTCAGCCTGCTCCCGTTTCTTTTCGAAGATGCCTTTGTGTTTGGCGCAGCTTATGCAGTAATAGACATCGTTTTCAGAGAACGCGGTCACATTGTCTCCGGTAGGTAAGTCCGTTGAGAACCTGCTCCTTCTCGTGTAGGAGATTGCCTTGTCGCGCGGTATGGTCCTGCCGCACGAGCAGCACGATTCAAGGCGCTCTCGCCCCCTTCTCTTTTTGCCCATGGGAATCAACCTTTGATATCTTTCAGTTCGCCCAGCAATGTTCCATCAAGACGATATATTGCTGCGGCGTCCATTTTAAATAGGTTATTGCTCAGCAGCGGGCCCATGTGCGCCCCGGAAGCCGTGAACGACGCTCCGACCAGCGGATTGAACGCCGGCATGAGCACGAGCTTTATCTTCTTGTTGAATGCCTTGTAATGCGCCGCGATTCCCTCCGGGTCCGGCTCGGCGATCATCCACACCGGCTCGCTGTGCCGCCTCCCCGACCTGTCCGTGAGCGAGAGCTGCGGGTGCTGGTGCGCCGACACGAGGTACTCCGCGTTCATGCATTCCTCGGAGGGCCAGCCGTGGCCGTGCACGAGCCCGAGCTTGCCGTGCACGAAGCCGTCCGATGGGACGATCCTCGCTCCGCAACCCTCTATCCCGCCGTCGTGGTTGCCGCGCACGATGATCAGCTCGCAGAGCAGGCCGAGCTTCGCGAGTATGTCTGCGGTGTTCGGGTCGAGCACGGTTATCTTCTCCTTTACGTCGCCCAGGATTATCAGCTTCTCCGCCTTCGTCTGCGCGAGCAGCCCCTTTATCCTGCTGAAAATCCTCTGGCTGAACTCCTCGTCGAATATGCCCTCCTGCCTCAGCTTGTCCTCCATGCCGAAGTGGGTGTCTCCTATGATCAGCGCCTTCCTGTGCAATATCGCAGGGGCGTTGTAGAGGAATCTCATCCGCGTCTCTTCCCCCAGGCGCCTATGTCGCTCCTTGAGCGCAGGTTCCCGCGCACGGCGGCCAGCGCGGTCTCCACCCTGCGCGACGCCTCGTCCAGATCATCTCCTTTCGCTGCCATGGCGAGCGCCCTGCCTCCGCGCGCCACGTAGCTCCCCTCCACACGCTCCACGGATTCGAAGAGCACGCCCGCGCCGCTGTCCCACACCGCGCGCTCGTCTATCTCGATCTTCTCGGCCTTCTGCCTGCCGCGCGGATAGCCCGGATGCACCGCGAACCGCGCAACGTTCGCAGTGCCGTCGAACGCAGCGTGCTTCAGGTCGCCCTGCGCCACGGAGCGGAGAGTCTCGGCGAGGTCCCCCCAGAGCGAGCCGAGGTTGCAGATGGTCTCCACAGTGCCGAGAGTGGAATTGATGTCGAGCATCTTCACGCTCTTCCCGGACACGAGGAATTTCCCGCACAGCGCGCCGCGGTAATCTATCCCGCGCCTGCGCAGCTGGTCCACGATCGCGGCCAGCGATCCCCGCGCGGCATCGTAATCGTTCCGGCTCATGAAAGGGAGGAGCGCGCCGCTCGAGAAGCCGCCCATGCCTTCGGTGAGCGCGCCCTTCTCGTCCTCGTTCCTGCGGAAGGAGACATGGACCGGCGGCATGGCGGAGAGCTCCCTGCCGTCGCTGAATGCCTGAAGCGAGAACATGTGCCCTTTGTCGGCTCTTTCCAGCACCACCGCCCCATGGCGCCTGATCAGCGCCTTGCAGTGGGAGGCCAGCTCATCACGGCTCGTGAAATCCATCTCGCTGAACATAGCGCCCCTGGCCTCCATGCGCAGGGCCGGCTTCACCACCACGGGGCCCAGGTTGCGGAGCGCCTTGCGGATGTCGGTCTCGTTCCTGCACACGCGCCGCTCCGGAGTCCGTACCTTCGCGGCCGCCATGAGCCCGCTCGCATATAGCGCGTTGTTGCCCATGACTGCTCCTGCCGAAGTAGGGCATGCCAGGGGGATTCCGGCGTCCGCGAGCGCGTCCGTCAAACCGCACTGCAGCGCGGTCTCGCTCGTGACGAATGCGAGCTCCATCCTGTTCTGTATCGCCCATGTCCCTATGGCCTCCACCGCGGTGGCCGGGCAGATGAACGAGGAGTGCGAGAGGGACGCGATGCCTGGGTTCTTCCTTCCCATGACGGAGAACAACGTGGCTCCGCGCGCGAGCCGCTTCGCGATTGCGTGCTCCCGGGCCCCGTCCCCTACGAGAAGTATGCGCATGGGTGGATAAAACAGGCAAGACTTATAACGTTTGACTACTAGAAATTATCCGTGGCCGAATTCTTTTTCAGGCACCATGCCCCCAGACCCCATCAGCAGGAGCTCATGGACGATGCTTTCGAGGCGCTCAGCTCGGGGAACGCGCTGCTCGCCAACGCTGCGACGGGCTGCGGAAAAACGGACGCGGTGCTCTCCGCTGCGATATCCTACGCGCACGGGACGGACATGACGGTGTTCTTCCTGACCCCGAAGATATCCCAGCACAGGATCGCTGTGGACGTGGTGAACGGTATCGCGGCAAAGCACAAGCTGGGCATACGCGCGGTGGACCTCATCGGCCGCAGGCACGCCTGCATAGACCCGGTGCTCAGCGACCTGGACCACGACGGCTTCTACCAGTCCTGCGAGAAGAAGCGGAAGAAGGAGACGTGCGTATTCTACGGGAACGCCAAGGGGTTCAACAAGGTGCAGGAAGCGCGGGCGAACATGCTATTCAAGAGGATGCTCGACAACTACGGCGCGGCGCGTGCGCACCAGGACGTGGTCAGTCTCGGAGAGCAGACCGGATGCTGCCCCTACGAGTGGCTCATGAAGCTGGCCGGAGCCTCCAATGTTATAATCGCGGACTACTACCATTTCATGATACCGGAGATCCGGGACATCCTGCTCCTCAAGACGAAGAAGAAGATAGAGGACTCCATAGTGATAGTGGACGAGGCGCACAACCTCGCGAGAAGGGTGCGCGAGCATCTGTCCTCCAGCGTCTCGAGCTACGTTTTCTCAAGGGCGGAGAAGGAGATGCGGTTCCTGGGCGCGGAGCAGATGTCATTGGAGGAGGGGTTCAACAAGTGGGCGCAGGAGCGCCTCGGGAAGACCAGCGAGAAGCTCGTGTCCAAACTCGGGTTCGACAACTTCCTATCGGATCTGGGGAAGGAGCAGCTCGCTGAATATTTCGAGGAGCTCGGGCTCGAGTTCGTGGAGCGCACGAACAGGAAGTCCGCATGCCTGCGCATGGCGAGGTTCATAGCAGGCTGGAAGAGCGATGAGGAGGGCGTGGTCAGGATATTGAAGGGGAAGGGGGAATGGTTCTCGCTCTCCAAGCGCTTCCTCGACGCGTCCGTGGCGACATCCGTGCTCAACAAATGCCATTCCGCGATACTAATGTCCGGGACATTGCTCCCGCTCGAGATGCACAGGGACACGCTAGGCCTGGATGCGGAAACAACGATGATGAAGAGTTATCCCTCGCCCTTCGACCGCAGCAACACCGTGCACCTCATAGCCGAAGGCCACACCACCCGTTACTCGAAGCGCGGCGCGGAGAGCTACGCTGCCATGGCGCGGCAGATCGACAGCATAATCTCGGCGACCCCAGGAGGCACCGCGCTCTTCTTCCCGTCCTATGCTGTGCAGAACGCGGTGCTCCCGTTCGTAAAGTCGGGCAACCTGCACGTCCAGCACGAGGGCGCGAGCCCGGACGAGGTGAACGGGCTGCTGCGGAAGTTCGGCAACGGCGGCGTGCTGGTCGGCGTGCAGGGAGGGAGCCTCTCGGAAGGAGTGGATTTCTGCAACGAGGAGATCAAGACCGTGGTGATCGTGGGCGTCGCTTTGGAGGAGATGAGCCTGGAGGTCCAGGCGCTAATAGACTACTACCAGGATAAATTCGGCAAGGGCTGGGAGTACGGCTACATGTGGCCCGCGGTCATCAAGGCCATGCAGGCGGCGGGCAGGGGCATACGCAAGGAGACGGACCGCTGCGCGGTCGTGTACATGGACGAGCGCTTCGCGTGGAGGAGCTACAAGTCCGTGTTCGATTCAGGAACAAGATTTATTATGACTTCTGAGCCAGAGAAGCACGTTAAGGATTTTTGGAGTGACTATCATGCTTCTAACCGACAGATACGCGCCTAAGAGGCTCGACGAGCTTATCGGCAACGACGAGCCCCGCGCCAGGGTGCGGCAGTGGATCCTCAACTGGATAGCTGGGAAGAAGCAGCGGCCGCTGCTCGTGTACGGGCCGGCCGGGGTAGGAAAGACCGCGACAGCCTGCGCGCTCTCCAAGGAGTTCGAGCTCGACCTCATAGAGATGAACGCGTCCGAGCTGCGCAACAAGACCCGCATCGAAAAGGTGCTCCACGGAGCGACCATGGCCGGCTCGCTCACCGGGAACGGCAAGCTCCTGCTCATAGACGACGCGGACGCGTTCCAGGGCAGGAAGGATTTCGGCGGCGCGGGCGCGGTGGCGAAGATACTCGCAGAGTGCGCGTGCCCCATAATCGTGACCGCTACCGAGATCTGGGACAAGAGCTTCTCCTCCATACGCTCCGAGTGCGAGCTCCTGGAGATGAAGAAGGTCAGCAGGCCCGCCATAAGGCGGCTGCTCGGGAAGATAACGGACGCGGAGAAGCTCCCTGCCAGCGCCGACCTCCTGGAGCGGATATCCGACAACTGCGGCGGGGACGTGCGCTCCGCGCTCAACGACCTCCAGGCCCTGAACATCGGTGTGCGGGACCGGGAGAAGGACATATTCAACACCATACGCATGATATTCAAGGCCCCGAGCATCAAGGAGGCCCAGGAGGCGACCCGCGGGGACCTGGACTACGAGTCCATGAAGCTCTGGATAGACGAGAACATACCCAACGAGTACACGAAGCCGGCCGACTGCGCCCTCGCGTACAACTACCTCTCGCGCTCTGACATATTCGACGGCAGGATAAGGAAATCCAACTGGAAGTACCTCCGCTACTCCATAGACCTGGGGACCATCGGGGTGTCCATGGCCAAGGCGGAGCCGTACAAGGTCTTCACTAAATACGCGTTCCCCAGCTACCTGCGCGAGATGTCACGCAGCGTAGCGAGGAGGGCGATGCTCAAGGCCATAGGGCTCAAGATCGGCAGCCACGTGCACGCGAATCGGCGCGAGGCCCTGGAATACCTGCCGCTCATACAAGAGATGGGCAGGAAATACCAGGACGCTGTCGCCGCGCACTACGGCTTCGACGACGAGGAGACCGCGTTCATAATGGAGACCAGCCCTGGCAGGCTGCGCTCGAAGGAGAAGTAAAGCTCAGAAGAAATCGCTCATCTTCCTCTGGCCAGGCTGGCTTTTGGGGTTTTCGATTTTCTTTTCCGCAGCCACCGGTTTTTCCGTGATCTTGCCTCCGCCCCTCATCTTGCCCTGCATGCTGGACAATATCTTCTTCATCATCTGCTCCTTCCTGGTGGACGCCCAATGGTAGTACTCGTCGCGCGTGCCCTCGGTCATTAGGATTATCACTTCGCCCTCCTGCAGCCTGGCTGCCCTGCCCCTGCGCTGGATCGAGCGTATCTCGGACGGTATGGGCTCGTAGAATATCACGGAGTCCACCTTCGGTATGTCCAGCCCCTCCTCACCTATGGAGCTCGAGCAGAGAACGTCGAACTTCCCTGTCCTGAAATCCAGTATGGTCTGTTCCTGCATCTTGCGCGTCACGCCGTCCTTCTTGCCCACGAACATGTGCGCGCTCATCCCCTCGGAATTCAGCGTCTCCTCTATCTTCCTCAGCTGGTCCCTGTACTGGGCGAACACTATGACCTTCTTGCCCCTCATCCCCTTGAGCAGCTCCACGAGCTTCTTCAGCTTCGGATGCTCCTCGCCAGATGCAGCGAGCTCCCTCACCCTGATCATCCCGGGCTCCTTGAGCACGCCCACGGCGGATTTGCTCTCCTTCCCCTCCATCTTCTCGATGTACCTGTTGAGCGCGAAAACCCCCTGCGTCTCGAGCAGCTCTGACATGTGGAGCAGGTGCATCAATGAATAATAGCAGAGCATGGCCGGGTATTTCACGTTGTGCTTCAGGTTCCGCAGCCGCTCCCCGAGCTTCATGAACTGCCCCTTGTGCTTGAGCGGCGGCGGGAACCCCATGGCCGAGAGCCTCTGCGCGTATTTCCCGCTCATGGCCTCGAGTTCTTGCTTGATCAGGAGCAGCGTCGGCGAGAGCTTGACCGGCACCCACACAATGGAGCTTTTCTGGATGTACGGCGCCACGTCCGGATCCGTCGAAGTCCTTATCTCTATATTCTTTATGAAAAGCGCGTCCAGCACCTCGCTTATCCGGTCTCGCCTGCCTCCGGGCGACGCGGTGAGGCCCACGAACAAGGAGTAATCCTTCATCTTCTGCGCGATGTAAGTGTACGCGTAATCGCCTATCGCACGGTGTGCCTCGTCGAAGATGACGAGCTTGAAGTTCGTGCCGAACCTGTCGTGCATGATGTCGTTGCGGACCGTCTGCGGGGTGGAGACTATGATGTCCTTCTCATACTCCTCCTTCCGCTTCGCAGGCGGCATCTCTCCGGTCACGAGCGATACGCTCTTCTCATCCAGCTCCAGGATCTCCTTTATGGAATCCGCGTGCTGCTTCGCGAGCGGCTTGGTCGGCGTGAGGAAAAGGCAGCGCCCCTCCTTCATCTTGGCCCTTATGAGCATGAGCGCGATGAGCGTCTTACCTAACCCGGTCGGAAGCACGACGAGGGTGTTGCCCCTTGCCATGACGGATTCGAATATGGAGAGCTGGTAGGCGCGGGGGATGAGTTGCACAGCCATCTATTGCCGTGAGGAGTTTTTAACGCTCTGCTGCCATACCCTTTATAAATATTTTTACATAAATAGTAACAAAGAAAAGGACAGGGAAAAAGGGGGATATTCTGGCTGATGAAAACAGGGCGTCTTTGGACGACATCCGCAAGTCCGAGGACCCGAAGTTTCTCATAGGCGTTTTCCGCACAGGCAGCGATGAGGAGCGCTCAGCCGCTGCAGACAGGTTCGTCAGCCTGCCGAACTCTAAATTCGTACCCCTTGTCCAGGCATTCAAAGACCCTGATCACAGCGTCAGGATGTGGTCTGCAGTCTCCATGGGCAGGATACAGGACAACCTCTTCGCCCCGCAGCTCATCGATCTTCTGATGGACGACGTCGAGACGGTGCGCGACGCCGCGTTCACTGCGCTCAAAGCCCTGGTGTCCGAGGACGCGCTATTCGGGCTCATCTCCGCTGAAAGGGGCAGGACCAATTCCGCGGAAAGGAGCGCCAGGTTGGATCCCTACCTGGCAAAGATGATAACCGAGCCTCGGTCCGTGCATGCGGGCACGGACGAGACGAAATCCACCGGTTTTGGGAAACCGTGCACGGTGATCTTGATGGCGAGGCGCGCACTCGGACATGGCGATACGCCGTTGCAAAGCCGGAGGAGAACCGTCCTCAACTAGCTATTCCAGATCCTTATACGCCATGGATATGTCCACGTTGGAGATGTCCTGCCTGACCAGCGGCTTGCCCTTTATCTGCGGCAGCGTCTCCTCGTATGTCGGCCGCTCCTCCTTGTAGAAGAGCCCGATGGGGACCTTCTTGTAATCCGTCTTCGAGTCCTCCAGCGCCTTCTCCATGGCCGCGGCCTTGTCCTTCGGATCGTGATTCGCGGCCTCCAGCTTGTACACACGCTCCTGGAACCACTGGTAGGTATTGAGGTAATTGAACGTGACGCACGGCTGGAAAACGTCCACCAGAGCGAACCCCTTGTGCGTGATCGCCCCTTTTATCAGCTCCTTGAGGTGGGGGATGTCCCCGGCATAGCCCCGCGCGACGTAGGTCGCGCCTCCGTTGATGGCCGTTGATATCGGGTTGAACGGGACCTCCACCACGCCCCACGGAGTCGTTTTCGTCTTCATGCCCAGCAGCGCGGTCGGTGATGCCTGGCCCGTGGTGAGGCCGTACACCTGGTTGTCGTGCACGATGTAAGTGAGGTCGTAGTTCCTCCTCATGATGTGCACGAAGTGCTGTACCCCTATGCCGTAACCGTCGCCGTCCCCGCCCTCGGCTATCACCGTGAGATCCGTGTTCGCGAGCTTTATGGCGGATGCGACTGGTAAAGACCTGCCGTGCAAAGACTCGAAACCGTAGGTGCTCAGATAATGTGACGTCTTCCCAGAACAGCCAATGCCTGTCACGACGACCGTCTCATGCCGGTTCAGGCCCAAGTCGGACAACGCGCCCTTCAGGGCGGCCAGCAGGCTGATGTTGCCGCAGCCGGGGCACCACTGCACCTTCTGCTTAACGCCCAATTCCTCGACAGTCGCCATCATGACCACCTAAAGCCCGTACCTCTGTGGGCTGTAATACTCGTAATCCTCGTCGCCGATCCTTATCTCCTTCTTTGCCTTGAATCCCTTGGCCGCGAGCCTCGCCACCTCGTCGGCTATCTGCTCGGGGAAGAACGGCCTGCCGTCGTATTTGAGCAGGTGGAAATCGAACGACACGTCAGCGTACTCCTTCAGCAGGCCGGCCAGCTGCGCCGTGGAGTTGTTCTCCAGGAGCACGGTCTTCTTGCATTTGGAGAGAGCCTTCTGCACCTCCTTCGTATTAACCGGGAACATATAGGAGAAATGGAGCAGGTTCGCGGTAATCCCTTTTTCCGAGAGCAGCTCAAGGCTGTCCAGGCCGGGGAGCTTCTGGCTGCCCCAGCACACCAGCGTCACGTCCGCGGTCTTCGGGCCGTAGAGCTTCGGGCCAGGGATCTCCTTCATCAGGGTGTCTATCTTCGCCATCCTCTTGTCGACATGCGCCTTGCGCACGGAGAAGTCCTCCGAGCTGTAGCCGGTCTCGTCGTGCTCGTAGCTCGTGGCCACGTGCATGCCGTTGGGCTCGCCCGGGAACGGCCGCGCGGACACGCCGTCGGCAGACAGCGCGTAGCGCTTGAACCTCGTGTTCGGCGCGAGCTCGGGCAGCCCCTTGGCTATCTTCCCGCGCTCTATCCTCACCTTGCTTTCGTCGAAACGTTCCGTGGAGAATATGCTCTCCCCGAGGAACTTGTCCAGCAGTATTATGACAGGCATCTGGTATTTGTCCGCGAAGTTGAACGCCCTCCACGCCAGCTCGAAGCACTCGTCCACGTCCCCGGGCGCGAGTATCACGCGCAGGAACTCGCCCTGGGCCGCGTGCAGCGCGAACCTGAGTTCCGCCTGCTCGGTCCAGGTCGGCATGCATGTGCCGGGCCCCGGCCTTGAGACGAGCGTGACGACCACCGGGGTCTCGGACTCCGCGGCCATGCCCATGGCCTCCACCATGAGCGCGAACCCCCCTCCAGAAGTGCCGGTCATGGCGCGCACGCCGGCGAAGTTCGCTCCGACCGCATAATTCATGGCCGCTATCTCGTCCTCGGTCTGCTTCACAACGATGCCGAAATCGCGGTCGTTCTCGCACAGATAATGGATCAGGGTGGATGCCGGGGTCATCGGGTAGGCTACGTAGAATTTCATGCCCGCCTTCACAGCGCCCAGCGAAACCGCCTCGTTCCCCTCCACGAATATCTTCCTCTTGTCCGAGGCCGGCTCCACGCTTTTGGCGAATCCCTTGAAATTGGCCTTCGCATGGTCGTAGCCGGCTTTCGCTGCGGCTATGTTCTCCCTGACCACGCCCTCGCCCTTGCGCGTGAACTCGTCGCGCAGCACGTTCTCGAGCTGGTCGAACGGATAGCCGGAGACCGCGAGAGCGGCGCCGAGCGCGACCGTGTTCGCCATCCTGGCGCCGGCGCCTGATTTGGCCAGCAGCTCTTCCGTTGGAAGACGGAACAGCAGTATGTCCTTCCTGGGCTTGAACTTGGCCGCGTCTATCCTGGAATCGTATACCATTGCGCCTCCTTTGGAGAGCGAGTCCTTGTGGAAAAGCACCGCGTCCTGGTTGAGCGCGACCACGATGTCGCTATGCATCGTCGGTGAGTGCACCGGCTTGTCCGATATCACCACCTGGTAGGAATTGTGCCCGCCGCGTATTATGGAAGGATATTCCGGATACGCGACCACGTTCAGTCCGCCCCTCGTGAAGCACTTGGCGAGCGAGCGGCCGGTCACCATCACGCCCGCGCCTGCCTGCGCGCCGATCTTTATGCTGAGAGCCAACATATCACCTGTTCATCATGTCTTTTCGGGAGTCTTCTGCTGATAGGAAGAATAGCGATTTAAAATTATCGTATCGGGCTATGGCGGATGACGAACTATAAGTCATTTCGAGAATCTCGGGACGTACTCCCTTATCACGCCATTGAGCCTCTGCGCTTCCTTGAGCGCGGCCTCGGCAGGATCGCCGCCGCTCTTCTCGTATGCGTAGGCTATGGACGAGCTCGCGCTTATGCGGTGGATGTGCGGGTTGGGTCTGAGCGCCTCCATCACCATCTCAAGGTCGCCGCCCTGCGCCCCTATCCCCGGGATGAGGAACGGTACCTCGGTCCCGGCGCTTTTGATGAGCTTCTTTATGGAGGCGCTCGTAGCCCCCACGACCAGGCCGCAGCCCCAGGCGACCGCCTTCTGCGCGACTATCTCATAGAGGAACTTCCTGCCGCACCTGAGCTCCTGGAAATCCTTCGCCCCGGCATTCGACGTCCTGCATAGCACATAGGCGAGCTTCCCCTCGCGGGTGAAGGGCCTCACGGAATCCTCGCCCATATACGGGCTTATCGTGAGCGCGTCCGCGCCCCAGAAATCGAACGCCTCGGCGGCGTATGCGTCGCTGGACTTCCCGATGTCGCCGCGCTTCCCGTCCAGGATTATCGGGATTTTGTTCTTGTAGCGCTGCATGATGCCCTCGAGCACGTAGAGGCCGTCGAACCCGTATCTGGCGAAATAGGCGTAATTCGGCTTTATGGCGGAGATCTCGTTCTCCTCCAGCAGCCTGTCCGTGATCTCATGGAAGAAGGGCTCGATGCGCTCCTCTATCGCGCCGGTGGCTGCTCCGGCGTTCAGCCTCTCGAGGACAGGGTCTATGCCGAAGCACAGTATCGTCTTCCTCTCCTCTGCGCTCCTTCTTAGGAATTCTATGGTCCCCGGCATGTTCTAAGGATAGAATGAGAAAAGCTAAAAGACGTTTCCATTCTACTCCTGGACCATGGGCAGATATATATCCGTATTGCTCGTACTTTCGGCCTTGCTGCTTCCCGGCTGCCTCATGAAGCCGCTCTCGGGCGTGAGCGAGGTGAATGCTACCGTCGTGCCCGGCTCAGGCTGCGCATACCAGAATCCAGCATGCGGCCAGGGCTACGAATGCGTGAACGACACCTGTCTCGCTCTTGCCGCTCCGGCGCCAGCCAACGCCTCTCCGGCTCCCCAGCAATCCGGCTGCGCCTATGACAACCCGGCCTGCGGCGCGGATTACGACTGCGTGAACGATTCCTGCGTGGAGAAGGTGATATGCGGCAAATTCGGCTGCCAGCAGGGGGAGAATTACAGCAACTGCTGCACCGACTGCGGCTGTCCCGCAGGCTACACCTGCGGCCCTGACAACGCATGCTCCCTGAGCGTGGGGCAGATAATCGTCGAGAACGTGTCCGTGGTCCCCCTCTCGCCCGTGGTGCTCTACGCGGTGCCCTCCAAGACCATAGAGAAAGGCGTGGGGCCCGTCATCAAGGTCGTTCTGGAGAACAGCGGCAACGCCGCCATATCCGACCTGATCATCAAGCCAGAGGTCCAGGGTTACACCGGGATAGACGTATACGATGTCGGCGCCATCGCGCCCGGGGCTTCGCTCGTGTTCAATTACACCCCCGCGTTCGTCGTGAACCCGCTGACCCAGGCTGGCAACTCCACGGTAAGGCTCGAGCTCGGCCTGCAGTATTCCTCCGAAGGGGCGAACGGCACGGGCTCGTTCGCGACCGACATAGCATTGCAGCCGATGGATTACTTCGACTGGAGGGTTCCGGAGGCCGCCGCGGCATGGGCTGATTCCGAAGACCCGAGCGTGAGCGGCCTGGCCCTGGATGCGACCCTCGGCGCCCAGCCGAAGACAGACGCCGACATAGAACGCGAGGCGCGGCAGATATTCGGCGACCTCCAGGCGCGCACCATCCAGGTGCAGGCCGGCCAGGACCCATGCTATTCCGACACGCTCGCTTTCCCTGCGGACGTGCTCAAGGCCCGCTACGGGGATTGTGCATCCCTTTCCGTGCTTTTCGCGGCCTGCCTAGAGGCTGCGGGGATGAGGAGCGCGGTGATAAAGACGCCGGACGCGGTGCTCGCCGCTTATGACGATCTAGAAGGCTCTCTGGTCCCTATCGATATGCGGGACCTGGAAAGCTCGGATTTCGCGGGTGCGATGACAGACGGGGCTTCGGAGCTCTCGAACTATTCCTCCGACGCCGTGATCGTCTATCCCGAGGACCAGTGGGGCCTTGGCGTTCAGAAGGTCATGCCCGGGACCCAGGCGCTCTCGTCGATAATAACCACCACGGCGCAGACCTGCCGGCTGCTCCCCGGCACGCTCACGGTCAACTACTGGTTCGCCAACGAGGGGTATGACGCAGGGAGGCGCTGCGTGAACGCCACCGTGTACGAGGGCACTAATATCTACGTCTCCAAGATGTCCTGCGTGGATGTCTATGTGAATGACAAGAAGAACGTGACCTTCACCATAACCGGGCTCCCCACTAACACGACCCTGGATGCGAACTGCTCGCTGGATTAGCGTGCCACTCATCGCTGCGATCCGCCGTTCTCTAAAGATTTGTCATACTTGAGTATCCTTACGATCCGTTCCCTTATGTCCGCGGGGCGGCCTGACTTACCCGCCAGCGTGCACGCGGTTTCGTGATACCGGTTCTCGATTGTCGGGTCCGCGCCTAGGGAACTCAGAAGGATCACTGCCTGAAGGTTCCCTTCCACAGCTGCGAACATGAGAGGAGTCCATCCTGCTTTATCCTGTTTGTTGACATCCGCTTTCCATTCCCCCAGCACCCCGATCATGCGCATATCGTTCTTGATCACCGCGCATACGATGGGGGTGTGCCCATCCTCGCCCTCGGCATCGACATCCGCGCCACGGCCAAGAGCCTTTTCGGCCCTTTCTACGCTCATCGCCCCTATCGCGCTGAACAGTTCCCTATCCAGCGCCAGCTGCGCTGGGAGCGGCGGCGGGACTTTGGACTCGTCTGAGTCGAAGGGCACTGCGCCATCCAGCTCGTCCTCGTCCTCGAACGTGTCGTGCGCGGGATCTCTTGCCGCACCTTCAGGACTCGGTATTTTCACCGTCTCGCGTTCCTCGGCCTCTTCAGGCACTCCATCGCTATCCGGAGCTATGATGGGCTCTACCCCGTGTTTCGGTGCGCCTCCGATCCGGGGTTTTGATCTCGAACCATGAGCGTCTATCACGCCGTGGGCTTCGAAGCTCCCATTCCCGTCCTGGGCACCACGCAGCAACGCCTCCAGTCTCGCCCTGTCCATGCCGACCAGGCTGCTGGTTACTATGACCCTCTTCATCGCGCTCGGATCACCGGTGCTTCTGCTGAGAGTCTCGATCAAGGAGATGCCCGCGTGCCTCAGGCTCTGGCACCCCGCGAGGTTCTCTTTCATGGACTGCCTGGTTGGGGCGTCGGCCTTCATTGCCGCCTTCACCAGCCCGGCCATCACCAGATTGGCCACCGCGCTTCTGGTCACGGTGTGGTTGATCGAGTGCTCCTTCATCATCCTGATTATGGTTGCCATCTCCCCTGCCGCATTGCCAAGCTCTTTTCCGCGCCTGCTCTTGTCCACCTTGTCAATGGAGTCAAAAACCCTACTTAGCACGCCGTCCAGCATCTGTTCCGTGAGACCGGCAGTTCCCAGCGTGCACGCGAATCCGTCCATGGCCGCATGGACCTCTTCATCAGGGGTCTTCGCCTTTTCTAACGCGGGCGCAGGCAGCTCGTATCTGCATGCCCTGGCCACCTGCCTCTCCAGCTCCCTGGCCGTCACATTCCGGCCCCTATTGCTCCCGCATCCCTTGAGTATCCTGCCGAGGGTTATGGTGTAGTGTGGTTTTCTGCTAGTCTGTTGTGGCATGACAATCACTGGTTTTTCCCCATCTTATGTGTCTAAATATGTCTGAAAAGGTTTAAAAATGCCTGTGCCGGCCTAAAACCATCGGAATCTGGGGTCACGGAGATTTGAACTCCGATATGCAGGTGTCGGCCTCATTGTGCCTTCGTAAGAAGGCGGGATCTGGAGCCTGCCGTACTACCTAGTTATACTATGACCCCTAAAAGCGGGCGCTCTCTTGATATTACCATATCAATAAAAAGCATTCCTGCCAGAAACCCTTCTATGAAAAACACGATATTCGCAGTGGTCCTCCTGTCGATAGTGTTCCTGACCGCAGGGTGCACCGGCCAGCAGCAGCCCCAGCAGAACGCCACGCTCACGGCGCAATACGGCGACACGGTCTCGGTCGATTACACGCTCCGAGTGGACGGCACGGTCGTGGACACCTCGCTTCCGGACGTCGCGAGGCAGGCGGCCATATACGACTCTTCGAGGGTATACCAGCCGATATCGTTCAGCATGGTGCTAGGGGGCCAGATGATAGACGGCTTTGTGAAAGGAATCGTGGGCATGCAGCAGGGCGAAACCAGGAACTTCACCGTCAGCGCTGCGGACGCCTACGGCCTGGTGGATCCATCGAAGATAACGAACCAGTCGCGCTATTACAACATGTCCGTGTACGAGGACGTGCCCATGGATTACTTCGTATCGCAGAATATCACCCCGAAAGTGGGCTATACGTTCCCCTCAGCCGTGGGCTACGTCTCGGTGGAGAACATCACCAACGACACGGTACAGATCAAATACATGCTCAGCCCAGGGCAGCAGTTCGCCGTGGACGGCCTGCCCCAGACCGTGGTGAATATCACCAACGACAGCATGGTGATCCGCTTCGACGTGGTGCAGGGCGAGACCTATAACGTGACCGACGAGAGCACCGGGGCGGTCGTGCCCGCCAGGGCGGTCTACGTGGACAACCAGACCATGGTCATGGACGAGAACAACCCTCTGGCCGGCAAGGACCTCGATTTCGAGGTCACGGTGAGGTCCATAACGCAATAGCGCTCTGAAATCCCCTGCTACGACGTTCCAATCCCAGCCTAGCCGTGGCTGGTTTATCGCAAATAAGACAAAAAAAACCATAAAACACAACCTTTATAAATGTTCGATGCGTAATACATCATATGTCCGATACTACCACAGCAGTCCAGACCGTCGCGAAAGAGAAACCGCCCGTTTCCCAAGGCAACCCGGGCGCGGAACGGAGAAGGTCCTTCAGGAACTGGTTCGGTCACGGCAAGGAGATCCGCCAGGCCGTCAGCGCCGTCTGCATGGGCGATCAGGCCCCCGAGCAATTCGCCAGCTTCTACGCGTCCCTTGACAATAAGGACAAAGCCAAGGCGCTCGGGCAGATGGCGAAGGAGTTCAGGAAACAGACCGAAGATATAGTCATCGATCAGGACCGCGCGGTTGTCGGCGCGAACATCGCGGATACCGTGGAGCAACTGGCCCGGAGCGGCGCGCTCAAGGCCCGGGTCGAGGGCGCTGACAAGGCAGTAGAGGAAATATCCAATCAACTATCCACGATCATAGAAGACGTGACCGAAGAAAACGTATTTCATAATTACCCGGACCTGCGGCTCTCATGCGCCAAGGCGGCCTCGGCGCTGCGCAAGGACGAGCGGGAAGCGCACGAGAACCAGCTATCGCAGTTCATAAGAGACCCCCAGCTGCGGGACTGGGCGCTGGAAGCAGCATTCGAGAACGGTTACAGGAACGTGATCGAGCAATCCTGCCACATCGAAAGCCTCGTGTCCAAGGTCATCGAGCAAAGCGACGGCAGGGCGATAATGCTGGGCGCGGTCTCAGCCACAGATAACGGAGAACGGAAGGCGATGCTCAAATCCATCTCGGATGCGGGCGGTCCAGCCGTGATGACGCTGTTCCAGGAGCTGGTGCAAAACCCGAAAATGGCAATCGACGTGCTCGAGTGCGCGGCGAGCTCACCGGCGGTCACACTGAAGGACGAGGTCACGCTCGTCTCAAAGCTGTTGGAGAAGGGCGACGACGAGATCCTGAGAACCGCGCTGCGCTATGGCGGAACCAGGGTAATAGCAATCCGCTCCCTGGTCGGTTCGAAGAAGGGGAGGTCGCTGGTGATGGACGCGGTGAAAGAGACAAGCGAAGAGCGCGCAAGGGCCATCCGCAAGATGACAGAAACCGACAAGGTCGGCTCGGAGGAAAAGACCGAGGAGGGAGATCCTGACGGAAAGCGGCCCGCGAAAAAGCATGCTGTGATGCAACTGAGCATGGAAGAGAGCACGATGCTCAAGATCCTGGCGGGTCTGGGCGAAGAGAAGATAAGGCCCATCCTCGCGGAATGGTCCCAGAAGCCCGAGACCAGGAAGTATCTCTTCAGGACGGCCGCCATGCTCAAGGTCCAGTCCCTGCGCCTCCATAACTACGTGTACGGATACACCGAGGAGCGCGAAAGGGCCGAGGGGTCCAGCAAGCTCGTAATGAAGCGCGAGATGAGGGCCGCAAGGAAATCGATGATCGAGATGATGAGCACGGAAGCGGAGCGCAGGTTCATCCCGCTCAAGAAAGCGCTCGAAATGATGTTCGATGCCACCTCTAAGATCGTGAAGGAGGACCCGAAGAAAGACGAGATAGTCATGAAGGCCTTCGCGGAGATCGAAGGCGTGAAAGCGGTGGTCACGGCCGGGTTCAGGTACGGAAAGGCGGCCGCTCCGGGACCCACGGAGCAGAGGCAGGCGAAGATCGCCGCCCTCAGGGCGTCGCTGGAAGCGAAACACGCCCCTAAGGAACCAGAGGACGATTTCGACCCCATGGCTTTTATGGTGAAAGAGTTCAGGGCTGCAGTCGCGAAGCCCGTCGCGCCCGAGGCGGCGGAGGCGAACACGAGGATCGCGGCTCTCAAGAAGGCGTTTGAAGTCATGCATTCGGGCTTTTCGGGATGGCTGCGCCTGAAGCCACGTTCTATAGATATAAAAGGGACGCGGTTCAGGGTCAAAGAGGGCGACATAGAGCTGCGCGGCGGGGCGGACCTGGAATTCTCCAGCGACTCTTTCACTGATGGCACGGTCCCCAACCCCACGGGCCAAAGCACGATTACGCACAGCTAGCGCGCCCGACGCGAGGGGAACCCTGGGTCCCTGCCCAGAGCCACGGGTTCAAAACGTATATAAACATTCCGCCATAGTATAATCTGTGACGTATTCTCCCGAGGTAAGTTTTATGGACAGCGAATCCAGTAGGGAAACCGTGAGGAAAACAGGCACGACTACGATCGGCCTTGTCTGCAAGGATGGCGTAGTGATGGCGTCGGACCGGCGCGCGACGATGGGATACTTCATCGCTTCCAAGGACATAGACAAGATATACGCGATAAACGACCATATCGCCATGACCATCGCAGGGGGCGTGGGCGATGCCCAGATGCTGGTGCGCTGGATGAAGGCCGAGACGAAGCTCTACGAGCTCAAGCAGGAGAAGAAGATAAGCGTGGAGGCCGCGGCCACCCTGCTCGCGAACATACTCGCGCAGTACAAGTTCTTCCCGTTCTACGTCCAGCTCCTCATCGGAGGCATGGACGAGAAGCCGCGGATGTTCAGCGTGGACATGCTGGGCGGCATAACCGAGGAGAAGATGACCTCGACCGGCAGCGGCTCCCCGATAGCCTACGGTGTGCTGGAGGAGCTGTTCCAGGAGGACAAGCCCGTGGAGGCCAACCTCCCGATAGCTGCCAAGGCCGTGCGCGCGGCGATGAGGCGTGATGCGGGGTCCGGCGAGAACATCGACCTGACCTACATCACCAGGCAGGGGTTCAAGAGAATGGATCGCGAAGATGTGAAGAAACTGCTCTGAAGGGGGCGTTCCGAGTCGCGATTTGACGGTTCTTTTTCCTTTCCATACATCCTTTTCATGCTCAAGACCCGGGCGCAAATCCCGGAACCGAGAAAACCGATAACAACAAGGGGGTGTTGCATTGCACTACAAAGACATAGAGAAGATAATAACTGAGACCATGCCCAAGGAATGCGAGGTTACGAAAAGCGAGCCCGAGGGCCTCTCCACGGTCATCTACATAAGGAACATAGCGGCATTCTACCAGAACGACCAGCTCATACGGCAGCTCGCCGGCGCGCTGAAGAAGAAGGTCACCATACGCGTGGATCCGTCCGCGCTCATGAACATGGAGGACGCCAAGAGGCTCATAGAGCAGACAATCCCGGCCGAGGCCTCCATCCGCTCGCTGCGGTTCGTGCCCGAGATGTGCGAGGTCCACATAGAGGCGCTCAAGCCCGGCCTGGTGATAGGCAAGGGCGGCTCCGTGCTCAAGGAGATAATGCTCAAGACCGGATGGGCCCCCATAGCCATAAGGGCGCCCACCATGCCGTCCGTGACCCTGGAGGGCGTGCGCAAGATCGCGGTGGCAGAGGCCGCCGAGAGGAAGAAGTTCCTGGTGAACATCGGCAAGAAGATATGCCAGCCGGTCGCCACCTCGGATTGGATACGCGTGGTGTCGCTGGGAGGCTTCCGCGAAGTCGGCCGTTCCTGCCTGCTGGTCCAGTCGCCGAACTCCAAGGTCCTGATCGACGTGGGCGTGAACACCGCCACCGGGGACCCCACCAAGGCGTACCCGTACCTCAACATGACCGGATTCTCCATCAGCGAGATAGACGCGGTGGTGATATCCCATGGCCACATGGACCACATGGGCTTCCTGCCCTACCTGTTCGCCTACGGCTACGACGGCCCGGTGTACTGCACCCCGCCGACAAGGGACCTCATGGTGCTCCTGCAGCAGGACTACATCAACATAGCCAAGAAGGCGTTCAACGTGGAGCCGATATACTCCAAGAAGGACATCTACAACGAGCTGCGCCACATCGTAACCGTGGACTACGGCGAGGTCGTCGACATAACGCCGGAGATAAAGATGACCCTCTACAACGCGGGCCACATACTCGGCTCGGCATCCGTCCACCTGCACGTGGGCGAGGGCGCGCACAACTTGGTCTATTCCGCGGACATGAAGTTCGGCTTCACGCGGCTCTTCGACCCCGCGAACACCCGCTTCCCGCGGCTCGAGACGCTGCTAATAGAGTCGACATACGGCGGCAAGAACGACCATTCCATAGCGAGATTCGACAGCGAGAAGAACCTGTGGGACCTCATAACCGCCACCGTGAACCGGAGGGGCAAGGTGCTCATCCCGGTCTTCGCGGTGGGCAGGAGCCAGGAGATACTGCTCGTGCTGGAGGACTTCTACAGGAGAAACCCGGAGCTCAACATCCCGGTGTACATAGACGGGATGGTGCTGGAGGCATCGGCGATACATACCGCCTACCCCGAGTACCTGCGGGAACAGCTCCAGAGGCGCATACTCTCGGACAGGAGCCCCTTCGAGTCGCCCATGATAAAGGTGGCCAAGGCCGCGGACCGGGAATCCATAGCGAACGGCGAGCCGTGCATAATACTGGCCCCGTCGGGGATGCTCGCAGGAGGCCCGTCCCTGGACTACCTCAAGATGATGTGCGGCGACGAGAGGAACACGCTGATATTCGTCGGCTACCAGAGCGCGCTCTCGCTAGGCGCGAAGCTGCAGTCCGGCCAGAAGGAGATACCCACGGTGGGCGACGACGGCAAGACCAAGATGATGGACGTCAGGATGCAGATCGCCACCGCCGAAGGATTCTCGGGCCACAGCGACCGGGCGCAGCTCATGGCATACCTCAAGAATCTGAGGCCGACCCCGGAGCGCATAATAACCATGCACGGGGACTGGGGGAAGACGGAAGACTTCGCGCGCTCGGCCGGCATGATGCTGCGCAAGGAGTCGCGCGCCATGGCCAACCTCGAGGCAGTGCGGCTCCGGTGAGCCTGTTTTTTAATTGCTTAGGCCCGGGAAATCCATCCTAAGTCAGACCCAAGGTACGGCTTTAGCCGTTGGATGAAAGGGCCTAATGTGTCAGCTCCGTCGTGAGCACCGCGGAAATCCACCCGGTAAACGCTTATAAGCGACCTTTCCGGCAAATCCTTTGAAAGCAATACAGGCCTGGAGTACAGGCTCTACCCTTCAAGGAGTCGCTCGCGGAGAGGTGGCACGATTGCCCGTGCGGGGCATCCATGCACAGGGACCTCAATGCTGCGATGAACATACTCCAACGAGCTACCGGCGGGACGCCGGGAAGTAAAGCCTGCGGAGAGGAGACCTCTACTGGTTATAAACCTAACTGGCAAGTATCTTCACTGAAACAGGAAGCCCACGCCTTTAGGCGTGGGTAGTTCACTTCCTTTCAAGCATGTCGATCCCATGGCGGGCGTGGACGGCCTGGTGCCGACGAGGCAGGACCCTTTCGAGGATGCTATAAAGACCGTGCACCTGGGGACCCGGTTCTTCGGAGCCGTGGGAACGAACCGCCTCACCGCGCACGACGGGATGGACCTTTTCGTTCCAAAGGGCACGCCGGTGCAGGTGCCCGCGGAAAAAGCGGTCCTCATCGGGGTCACGCGGCAGGATTCAATACCGGGCGAGACCATGGGGAACGCGCTGCTCTTCTTCGTTCCAGATAAGAGACGACCCTATTTCCTGGCGTTGCTGCATCTTGATAAGAGGACCTTCAAAGTCCTCAAAGAGAAGGACATCGGCACAGAGCTCGTCTCAGAACCTGGGGTGAGCAGCATCGTGGCGTACACCGGAAATTCCGCCTCAATGCCGAATCCGCACCTCCACGTGACCGCAACCACCCGTTTCCAGATCGCCGGAAAGCTCTACAGCGCCGGGGATTTCATGGAGATATACGAGGGCAAGGCGATGAGCGCCGCATTCCTGGCATCGCTGAATCCGGACAGCAAGAGCGGGGTGACATCCATAACGCCGCCCCGCGCCCGGGACATAAAGGACAGGAAAGGACTCCTGGCCGCGGGCTATCTGAACCCCGAGGAACTCATGGGTCAAGGCCTGAGGTTCTCGACACGGCCCCCACGCCATCTGACCGAAGAGACCGTGAAAACGCCACAGAAGCTCGCGCCGTCGCGCTAATCCGTCCGCTTCTTCAATTCCCTCTCCGTCTCGTGCACTTCCCAGGGATATACTATCCAGGCGTCCGTGCTCTCCAGGAAAAAATCGGGCTTGAACTCCGATGTCGGCTTGAAGTGCAGCGTTGCGATCTTGCTTTCTCTCGCGCCCAGTTTTTTCACGTAATCAGCAGCCACCATAAGGGAACGGCCGGTGTCCGCCACGTCATCCACTATGAGCACCTTCTTTCCTTTCAGGTCTACGGTGAGCGGTTGGGTTATCCTCGGGGCTTTACGGGTCTTGCTTATGCCGGTGTAGAACTCGATCCTCATGATGGCGATGTTGCGGTTGTCCAGCATGTCCGAGAGCAGGCGCACCGGGACGAGCCCACCGCGCGATATGCCGATAAGCACATCTGGCCTGTAAGGCCTCACTTTCTTCGCGAGCGCCTCGCACATCCTCGTGATTTTGCCCCAGCCGGGTTTTATCAATCTCACTCTGCGTCCCATGGGGATACCACGCTAAGAATCAGTATAAATGTTGCGCATGTTTCGCGGAAAAAAGATGCTCCGTCAGGGATTTGAACCCTGGTCGATGGAGTGAAAGTCCACTATCCTTGACCGGTCTAGACGAACGGAGCGGCTGATTTTTCACGTCGTAATTCTCACTATTCCCCGCTGCCGAAAGCTCTTGATCCTCTCCGTTTTTCCGTCCGTTTTGTTTCATAGCATCGCCCCGGATTTGAACCCCCTATCATGCGTTATTACGTCGCTAGAAGCATATATGCGTTCCGGGTTCAGTTCCGCGTGGATTTGAACCCCCCTCGAATCGTGATTTAACGTCGTAAAATACACTGCGACCTTCGGAGGATCTGCAATGTTTGCTTGGTAGACCTTTATTGTATCCGTCAACATTGTAATATCACACCAATATACTTTAGTATTACAATACACTTTCATATTACTATATAATAGTAATTGCTTATAAAGATTTGTATTACAATACATTTTTAGATTACAATACGGGTTTGTATGGTGGAGGTATTACTATGCCAGATGATTTCGTTTCCATTTGGGAGATATATGGGCTGAATACTGATCCATTCTCAACAAGTCCTATCCTAGTAAAAGGCGGTCTTGTATCCGCTAAAAGTTTTACGGGAAGACAGGATGAATTAGAACGTTTAGAAAAGTCATTTCGCTCAGCCGGAGGGTCCAGAACAATAGTTTTCGGGATGCAGGGAGTAGGGAAAACCACGCTTGTAAATGTAGCAAGAATGAGAGCTTTGGAGTCGGAATTTTTCACTCCCTTTCAAGAAATCAAGGCAGATGCAAATTGGGAGACCACTGAATTCATATTGAACACAATCTCAGCAATATACTCAAGTTTGATTAAACTCAAAAAGCCCAAAAAGGGGATTTCCGCCATAATCGAAAAATTGAAACCCGTATTTGACTCTTATGAACGGGTTGATAGAAATTACGCTTTGCCGGTCGTAGGAGGAGGCTATGGCACTACCAGGGTGATTAATAGGCCAGAGATAAATACGAATTTTCTTACCAATCTGTTCGAGGAGGTTGTAGATTCGTTATTAAAATCAGGTTATAGGGAGGTCATAGTCCATTACAATAACTTAGACAACTTCGATGAAGAAGAAGAGAAAATTAAAAGATTGTTTAATAATGCCCGAGACTTTATTCAAACGCCTCATGTCCATTTTGTCTTTGTAGGGAGCCCGACAACAGCCGCTACAATCAATTCGATTCCACGAGTATCCAACATTCTTACAGATACGCCAATACAAATCGAACCGCTTTCATTGGCAGACATAAAGAAAATAATACATGGGAGAGTAAAGTTTGTCGCGATAACCGATATGAATTTCGTTGATCCAGTTACAGACGAGGCGATTGAAACATTATACGGTCTACATACGGGGAACATCAGGGCAATCCTAAATAGTTTATCCACTGCTATAAGAGATATAACAGAGGAAAAACCCATTCTGTTAACTAACGAATTGTTGAAAAAAGTTCTTTATAAAATCGCCCAAAAAAGATTCGCAGATAAAATCACTCCTATGATGCAATCCGTGTTAATGGAAATGCTTTCTCAGGGCGAAAGCAACAATAAGGCAATCTCGGATAAGATGGGGAAAAAGAATCAGAACGTGTCGAAATATCTTTCCGCTTTGAAGGAAAACCAGTGCATTTACTTAGTAAGAACTGATGGAAGAGAAAAGTATTACTCGGTAGCAGAATGGGTAAAATGGTTACTACTCGACCCCGATAAGAAGTATCAATCTCAAATTACCCAATTTTAGTCAATCCAAGCATCCAATTCTAAATCCACAGGACAAATGGGTTACTTTCTGTTTTTCAAAAATTTTCTGAATACTTTCATAACTCTTACAACTATCGGAAACGTATAACACTTTGCACTCAGCATCTAGGCTACCGATTAATTCAGATAGTATTTCATCACTTTTGTTCAAACCGCATCCGATAATCGTCAATCTTTTACAGTTTTTGAAGTGTACCTTGATAATGTCCATTTTCTTCCCGTACCAAGAAAATCGTACAGACCATCTTTTCTTATTATTAATTGGAAGAATAAGCGGATCGTCTGGTCTATTCGAGTAAGTTCTGGATTTCGGATCCGAGTATATCTTACGCGTTATGGGATTGAGATGCCATGCTCTTGAACCATGAATATGCTGAATTCGGTGTTCATGATTTTCTGGCTCAGGGAAGCTATCAAAGACTGATTCTAAGAGCGTATCATAATTGACAGTAACTTGTAAATCACTTTCTCGTTTATTAATGAAATAATCGGATAATTCCTTTATCCGTTTACATTGTTGGTACTCAGTAAAACTCAAAGACTCTGGCCAAGCTGAGAGATCTGAATCCTTCCAATAACTTTCCCAAGGAGTAGTGCTATCAATAAGATGTAAAAAAGCACATTTCAAATAACCCAGCGCCTGGTACTCTGATTCTTCTTCCGAAGTTGTTTGTTCGGACTTATTTTTCTTTTCTAGAATTTCAAAATATCTGGTTAGTAACATTTCTAGATTCCTATCTCCCCGCTGGAATTTTTTATAAATCCCCAGGTAGTCATCGTACGTGCGTACTTTTTTGACTTCAATTTCATAATTTATAAATTCTAAAGTTCTTTTTAATGACTCTCCTAGTAGTGGTGCTTCGGGAAAGAATGCTTTTGTAAACCCGGCTCCAGTTAGTGTTATGGAATCTGAATCAACTTCTGTTCTGCTGTCCATAAAACTATTCGACCTTTCAAACTTTCCTCGACACAAACGCTACGAGGTGGTAAAAAATTTTTGCTCCGTCAGGGATTTGAACCCTGGTCGATGGAGTGAAAGTCCACTATCCTTGACCGGT
>Ga0326728_10008248_pt1 | contig 26013 bp, 21 predicted proteins | sample MB3enrmetagenome_FD_207602 | JGI IMG/M metagenome (GOLD analysis project Ga0326728, IMG submission 207602) | Lab enriched peat soil microbial communities from McLean, Ithaca, NY, United States - MB31MN | ecosystem: Environmental > Terrestrial > Soil > Wetlands > Peat | place: USA: New York... | reverse complement strand
CCCGGAGCTGGAGCGGCAGGAGATTGAACAACTGCTGGCGCGGCGGGTTGACGTGGTGGCGATCGCTTCGGCGCAAAGCAGCGCGGAGAGTTTTCGCCGTATCGAGGAGCGGAGAATCCCGTATATTCTCATCGACCGGAAGTTTGCTCACCTGGCGGCGAGTTTTGTGGGCGTGGACGATGAAGCCGTGGGGCAGCTGGCGACCAACCACCTGATCGAGAAGGGCTGCCAGAGAATCGCGCATATTCGCGGCCCGGAAACCAGCACCGCACTGGGCCGCCTGGAAGGCTTCAAGCGGGCCTTGGCCGAGCATGGGGGGACGTGCTTGCCGGAGCACATCGTCTGCATCGGAACCTCGGGCGACGATCGGGGAGAACCGGGCGGCTACGAGGCAGCCCGGAAGCTGCTGGGCGCAAGCCCGCGGCCGGACGGAATCTTCTGCTTCAACGACCCCATCGCTCTGGGCGCGATGCGGGCGATTCTGGATGCGGGGCTGCGCATTCCCGAAGACATTGCGGTGGTGGGGTGCGGCAATGTGCTCTACTCGGATTTTTTGCGCGTTCCGCTCACATCGATCGATCAGGACAGTTCGGCAATCGGGCGGCACGCCGCCGAGCTGGCTCTTTCGCTGGTGGGCGCGGATGGCCCGGCGCGGCCAAGGACGGTACTGGTGAGCCCCAAGCTGGTGGTCCGCGCCTCGACCCAGCGCAAGTGAGTCAGTCGCGTACCGCCGGCGCTGCACCGGCTCGCGCAGCAAGTCCAGGTCTGAATGCACCGTAAATTAAACTGGACTTTATGGTCAGCGCCGCGCGTACGAATCCGGGGGCCGAGTCCAGTGAGTGGAAGCCCGCGGCGAACCCCTGGATCGTTGCCGGCTCGGTGATGCTGGCCACCTTCATGGTGGTGCTCGACTCCTCGGTGGCCAACGTCGCATTGCCGCATATTGCGGGCAACCTATCGGCCTCGACGGATGAATCGACCTGGGTTCTGACCAGCTACCTGGTCTCGAATGGAATCATGCTGCCCGCCTCGGGATGGATTGCGCGGCGCATCGGACGCAAGCGGCTGCTGTTGACCTCCGTCTTGTTGTTTACCGCCGCCTCGCTGCTTTGCGGCATGGCCATCAATATGCCGATGCTGATCGTCGCCAGGATTCTGCAAGGCATCGGCGGCGGCGGCATGCAGCCCCTGGCTCAATCCATCCTGCTGGAGAGCTTTCCGCCCCGCAGGCACGGGACCGCCATGGCGGTCTTCGGCGTTGGGGTTGTGGTGGCTCCGGTGATCGGCCCCACGCTGGGCGGATGGATCACCGACAGCTACTCCTGGCGCTGGATCTTTTACATCAATTTGCCCGTAGGCCTGTTGGCGCTATTCATGATCAACCTCTTCGTCGAGGACCCTCCTTATCTGCGCGATGCGTTTCGAGGAGCGATCGATTATCTTGGTTTCGGCCTGATGGCTCTCTGGCTGGGTTCACTGCAATTGATGCTGGATAAGGGACAGGAGATGGACTGGTTCGCGACCCCATGGATTCAGTGGACGGCCGCAATCTCGGCGGTCGCGCTTCTGGGTTTCATCTACCGCGAATTGGTGGTTCGCGAACCGATCGTTCAATTGCACGTGCTGCTCCACCGCAACTTCAGCATGGGAACGCTGATTACCAGCATGTACGGCTTCGTTCTCTATGGCGCCACAGCCATGCTGCCGCTGTTTCTGCAGACGATCATGGGTTATTCGGCGCTGCAAAGCGGGCTGACCGTTAGTCCGCGGGGCCTCGGGGCCATGGTTTCGATGATCGCGGCTGGAGTCTTGGTTAAATACCTCGACGGCCGTCTGCTGATGGCCTTCGGCTTCGCCCTGCTGGGCTACTCGACCTGGATGCTGAGCAACATCAGCCTCGATATCGGCATGGCTTCGGTCATCGTGCCCAACGTGCTCAACGGCTGCGCCATGGGCTTCGTCTTTGTTCCGCTCACCACCATGAGCCTCAGCCGCCTGCGCAAGGAAGAGATGGGCAATGCGACCGGCATCTACAACCTGATGCGCAACATCGGAGGCAGCATCGGCATCGCCACGGTTACCACCCTACTGGTGCGCGGCTCACAGGCCCATCAGAGTTATCTGACAGCCAACCTCACGGCGGGCAGCCCGGCAACGATGCGCATGATTCAGGGCCTGGGAGCGCGGTTCTTTCATGCCGGGGCCAACGCGCACACCGCCCGCATGGAAGCTCTGGGTGCGCTCTACCGCAGCGTCCAGCAGCAGGCGGCCGTCCTCGCTTATGCCGATAACTTCCGCCTGCTGGCGTATCTCTCGCTGGCCTGCATTCCGCTGGTCCTGCTCTTCCAGCGCGTGCGCAGGCATTGATGGGCTGGAGGAGGTTCCCGGTTTCCGACCTGCGCCGCGCCATCCCACCCTAGGCGTTCGCCGCGGCGAACCGCGGCGGACGGCGAGGGTAGGGCACCCATAAGCGCTATGGTAGACAAGGTTGTTTTGCGTAGCAGGTCACTCGTTCGGAGCAACTCCCGAGCCTGGAAAGTTTATGCGATGCCGAATTCAGGGCAGGCGTCCGCAGACGGCGAACGACGTGGCGATGACGCACTCGCTGAACCGAATGCAGCCTCAACAGCCCAACTCTCAGTTTGGCGGCTAACGGCACGAAACCACGCATTCTTGTCCGGCCAATGCTTCGAAGGCAGCCACGAACACATCCTCCGTTATCAGCTCCGGTGTCTGAAAATAGGTAAACAGCAAGCCCGTGGTGACGGCATCCAGCACGCGCACAAACTGCTTTGCCGACATGCGGAGACTTTTCGCCGGTATCACTTTGACCAGTTCCTTTTCGATCCGGCGATAGACGGCTGCATTCTTCTCCGCGAGTTTTGCCTGCATCGGAGCGTGCGTAAGGGTGTAGAGCTGAAATGCCGTCGCTATGGCTGCGTACTTCCGGCGTTCCTTTGCCACCCCGGCCACCGTCTTTCCCATGATGCGCATCTGTTCCTTCAAGCTGGCCCCGGCTCTCAGCGGAGGAATGATCGGTTTCCAATGCGTCTCGATGAGAGCCAGGAACAACTCCTCCTTGTTCTTGAAGTTGCCGTAAACCGCGCCGCGGGTCATTCCTGCCAGCGCGGCAATATCTTCGAGCGAGGCACGATCGAAGCCCTTCGCCGCAATGACCGCCGCCGCCGCCTCAATCAGCCGCTTCCTGGTGCGCGCGCGTTTCCCGCCTTCGGGCGCCTGCTCCGCCTTGTCCAAGCTGCTGTTCATTGTCTTCTCCACAAAATACACTCTTGCATTTTATACAATGTTGTATTATTCTAGCGCCATGTTGACACTTTGGCAACTCTATCTTGGCTCCGCGCTCCTGCTCTCGCTGCTCTTGCTGGCCATCGGCTACGTCTATGAATGGACTGGCGAACGAAGGGATGCCCGCTTGAACCCCGCCCCTGGACGGCTCATCTCCGTGGGGAACCACAGACTTCATCTTCTCTGCAAGGGGAGTGGCGCTCCGGCCGTGGTGATTGAACAGGGCGCGGGCGAACTTTCGAAATTCTGGTGGCCCGTGCAGGATGAGATTGCGAAATTTGCCCAGGTGTGCACGTACGACCGCGCCGGTTACGGATGGAGCGAGCAGGGGCCACTCGGGCAGAGTGTCGAAGACCGCGCTCGGGAACTGCACACGCTGCTATCCGATGCTGGAGTCCAGGGGCCATTCATCCTCGTGGCCCACTCGTACGGCGGGCTCATGGTTCGAGCCTACGCCCAGGAGTATCCGGGCCAAGTCGCTGGTCTGGTCCTGGTAGACACCCCCGACGAGTCTTCGATCTTTCAAAGCGAGGTCCTCGCTTTCTATTCAAAGGCGAGGATGATGAACCGGGCAGTCGGGCTCGTCGCCCGATTTGGAGTGCTGCGTCTTCTCCGCCATTGGGTTCCTCTTGACCGCTTTGGGCTTTGGCTCACAAGACCGTCGGAATATGCGGCTCTCTGTGACGATCTTCTTTCGTTGGAGCGTGTTCCCACAGCGATAAGAGCTTCGAAAAGCGCGGGAAGCCTTGGCTCTCTGCCGGTCATCGTAATCACTCACGGACAACCTTTTCCAGGGCCCTTTGCGATACTGGAGAAGAATTGGAGCGAAGGCCAGGCGCGACTGGCTGCTCTCTCGACCGATGGCGTCCTGATGGTGGCGAAAGATAGCAATCATATGATTCAGCAGGATGAACCCATGCTGGTTGTGGACGCTATCCGGCGGATGCATGCAGCGGTGGAAAAGGGCACTTCATTGGCCGTTTCGCAATAGGAAGAAGGATCGCAGCCGGCGGAGCCATCGCCGCCATGCGGAAAATCTATCCAGAACATCGAGAGGCGCCAATCGCAATCTTATCGCTTATGGTTGGGGTACCCAGCGCAGGCATGGACCGGCTACGCCGCGCGCACCAGCAGGCAGGTGATATTGTCGTTGCCGCCGGCCTTGTTTGCGGCGCTCACCAGGCGGGCGCAGAGTTCGTCCAGGGGAGAATCGGCGCCGAGCAGGGATTCAATCAGCGAGTCGGGGAGTTCGCGCGTGAGGCCGTCGGAGCAGAGCAGAAACAGGTCGTCCGGCTCGGCTTCGAACTCGAAGATATCCGGCGCGACCTCTCTCTCGGTGCCCAGCGCGCGGGTTATGACGTTGCGGAGCGGCGAGTGGAGGGCGGCGCCGGGGGGCATTTGGCCCGCCCGGACCAACTCGTCGACCAGGGAGTGGTCCACAGTGAGCTGCTCCAGGCTGCGGTTGCGCTGCCGGTAACAGCGGCTATCGCCGATATTGAGCGCCAATACGCGGCGCTCCTCCGCCAGCAGGCCCACCAGCGTGGTGCCCATGCCGCGCAGCCTGGCATTGCGCTGGGCGCGGGAGAAGATGGCTTCGTTCGCGGCGCGGACGGCCTCCTCGGCCGCCTGAGCGAGGGGCACAGCTTTGGCGCGGCTGGTGAGCTGGCGCAGCATCTCGTCCACCGCCAGCCTGCTGGCTACCTCCCCGGCCGCGGCCCCGCCCATGCCGTCGCAGACCAGATAGACCCCGTGCTCGACGGAGATGGCAAATGCATCTTCGTTCGAGGAACGCTTGCGGCCGCGATCGGTAGCCGCCGCAGCCGTATAGTGGACGAGAGCCGAAGCCAAGAACAATCTCCCATCGCACAGTTTACACGGGGCGGGGACGCGGAGTGGCGGGCAAAAGCTGCGCGTCAGCGCTCGGACTGGGCGCCTGGAGCGTCAGCGAGCGGCGGCGGGGCGGGCAGATCGAAGACCTGAATTGCGCCGGCGTTGAGCACGGCCACGCGCCGGCCGGAAGGCGAGATGGCCACATTTCCGCCGGCATCGAGCGCGGGGCTAGCGGGCGCCTCGAGCGCCACGGAGCCGCTGGCCGCGTCAAGGATCCTGACCAACTGGCCCTTCACGTCTTCGGCGGCCAGGGGCGAATAGGCGTCGACCTCGTGGGTGACGGCCAGGGTCTCCTGCGCCAGCCGCGAGCCATCGGGCGACCTGACGATCAGCGGCCAGATCGCCGCCGGGGAGGTCGTATCCTCCCACAGGCGGCGGCCATTTGTGTCCAGGGCCACCAGCTTGCGCCCGCCCCCGGCGGAGCAGGCGGTCACCAGCACCACGCGCTCGGATACAAAGTCGAAGGCCGGCGAGCAGGCCGAGTCCACGCGGCCCAGGATTCTGCTGCCGCCGCTGAAGAAGTTCAGGTTCAGCAGCCACTGCTGGCCGTTGCCGCGCAGGCTCTCCAGGTAGCCCTCGGCGTTGATGGGCAGATGGACGGTGGAGCGGGTGCGGCTGACCAGCATCACCTGGCCGGAGGCGCGGCGGAGGATGCGCACCACGAGATCGGTCTGCGCCGGATCGAAGAGCTTGGAGGGCTGCTGGGCATCGGCAGCGATGCCGGCCGAGGAAGTGGCCGAACTGCCGGCTTCGCTCGGCTTTTGCGCCGCCACGGGCTCGCGCGAGTTGGTCACCAGAAACTGCCCGCTGGGATCGACTTCAAGCCAGAGCAGTGGACCTGGGAATCGCAGCAGGGGCTTCAACTCCAGCGTGGCGTCGCCCTGCGCCAGGCCGTCGCGGTCTCGCAGCAGGAAGCGGCCGTCCTTGAGCGCCCAGAGGTAGCGTACGCGGTCGTGCACGGTCCACAGGGCCTCGGCCTCGACCGTGCCCGCCGGCAGCGCCAGCACCAGGGCGCGAATCTGGCGCTCTTCGCCGCCCACGCCGTTCTCCGCCTCGCGGCGCATCAATCCCGGCACGCGGAAGGTGAACAGCAGCCGGTTCTCGTCGAGAAAGTCAAGCGAAACCAGGCTGTTGCGCTGCCCCAGGTAGATGGGGCCGGGCGGGGAAAAGCCCAGCGGGCCAACGGGAATGGCGAATGCGGGCGGCAGCGAGGGCTTGTCGGGCAGCCGGTCGGGCAGCGGGCGCGGTTTTGCCTCGTGCGTTCGATCCGGGCGGGATTGCGCCGCGCCTGACGGGTCCGGCGAGAGCGCTGCCCCGTCCTGCGCCCGCGCAGCCGGAATGGCGGCCAGCGAAAGGCCGGCAACCGCCAGCAACAGGCTCGCCCGCAACCAGACGCTCGTCTCCAGGAGCCGCTTCCCCATCGAAGAGTATTCTCGCCGATGGGGCTGGTTTTGGGCAGTGATGCGGCACGCTCATGCATGTGCGACATTAAGAGAGGGATGGCGCAGAGGGCGACAACGGACGGACGCGTCAGGTTCCTGGGCTACGGCGCGTGTGCGCTGGCCGGGTGCCTGTGGGGCACGGGCTTCTATTGGGGCCGTCTGGCGCTGGACGAGATGAGCGTGGAGCACATGGTGCTCTACCGCTTTCTTTTTGCCTGCGTGGGCATGGCGCCCCTTGTGCTCATGAACCTGGGCCGGTTTCGGCTCACCGGCGGCGAGCTGCGCCTGCTGCTGCTCTCAGCCGCCTTCGGCGTTCCCATGCAGTTTCTGCTTCAGTTCCATGGGCTGGCGCGGACCACGGTGAGCCACGCCTCGCTGATGGTGGGCGCGTTGCCGGTGCTGCTGGCCGCCGCCGCCGCGCTCTTTGCCGGCGAACGGCTGGACTGGATCGGCTGGCTCGCGCTGTGCGGGTCAACGGTGGGCGCGGCGCTCGTCGCGCTGGGCGGCCATCGCGGCCCGGCCGCGCGCGAAGTGCCGTCGCTGGCAGGCGATCTGCTGGTGGTCGCCTCGCTCCTCGTCGCCATCGCCTGGATTTTGCTCAGCAAGAAACTGATGGAAAGCCACAGCCCGCCGGTGGTGACCGCCTACACCATCCTGGCCGGAACGGCGATGCTGGCGGTGGTGGTTCTCGGCCCGTGGCTACTGAATCCGCTGCTGCGTCCGTTCACCGGCTGCGAGTTCTATCCGCCGCCGTTCGCCCACGTCAGCCCCACCGCATGGGCAGCTCTGGCCATCAGCGGCCTGCTCTGCACGGCCACCACCACGCTGCTCTGGAACTGGGGCATCCACCACGTGCCGGCCTCGCGCGCGGGGGTCTTCCTGAACATTGAGCCGGCGCTCGGCTCGTTGCTGGGCGTGCAGTTGCTCGGCGAACGCCTGGGCCCCTACGCCTGGGCGGGCGGCGCGCTGATTCTGACCGCGGCCATCACCCTGACCACGCGCGGCCATGAGCCCGATCCCGCTGTCATTCTGGAATAGGCGCGGCAGTTTGCCTTAACATCTCATGCATGGAAACAGGCAGAGCATCGTTCTCCGGCAGGGAAACCTCCGCCGCAGCGCGCGGCAAACGGCGCGAACTGGTTGAGCTGGCCATCGCCTATGGGCTGATTCTGCTCGTCGTCTGGACGCCGCGCCCCTGGCAAAGCCTGCTCTGGTGGGATGCGGCGGCCGCAGTCGCGATCCTTCTCCTGATCCGGTTCGACGGCCTGGAGGCGATGGGCCTGCGCTGGGCGAACCTTCTTCGCTCGCTCTGGGTGGCGGGGGCGGCGCTGCTGGCTGCTGCTACTGCTGTTTTTGCGGCCGGCAGGCTCCATACGCTGCATTTGCCCGCCAGCCCGATTCTGTTCATCGAGAGGTACTGGGCCTATGCGCTGTGGGCATTTGCGCAGCAGTTCCTCTTGCAGTGCTTCTTCTTGACGCGGCTGTTGCGGCTGCTTCCCAGCGCCCGGTCCGCCGCGCTAGCGTCCGCGGCCGTCTTCGCGCTTGCTCACCTGCCCAACCCCATCCTCGCGCCGGTCACGTTCTTCTGGGGCTTTGCCGCCTGCCTGCTCTTTCTCCGCTACCGCAACCTCTATCCGCTGGCCCTGGCGCACGCCATTCTGGGCATCTCGATCGCCATGACCGTGCCCGGACCCGTGGACCACAACATGCGGGTTGGCCTGGGCTACCTGACTTACACGCGCGAGCACAGGCCGGCGGTCGACTCACCGCAGCCATAGAGACCAGATGGCGTCCACCGAGGCGTGGGTGATGGCGGATGCCGCCACCCGGCGCTCCTGCCGCCATGCACGCCCGTAGAAGACGCCCGCCACAGCGGCCAGCAGCACGTAGCGCCAGTTGAAGAGCGCTGTCCGCTTGTTGAAGTGGGAGAGGCCGAAGAGGGCTGCCGTGAGAAACAGCGCCCAAGTGCGGCCGATGCGGCGTTCGAGAAGATTCTGCAGCCAGCCGCGAAAGAAGAGTTCTTCCGGCACGGCGATGAAGAAGAAGGTGAAGAACCAAGCGCCGGCGATGGGCGCCAGACCGGGCCAACCACCCCAGCGACCAAGACCCGTCGCTGGGGACCCCGGCCAACCACCATGCAGATGCAGAAAGCCCAGCCCCAGGCCCAGCGCCAGGGCGATGGGCGCATACCAGGCCAGCTCCCGCAAGCCGATGCCAGCATCGCGCAGGCGCAGGCGCAGGTCGAACCCGATCCCGTCCAGTTGGCGCACAAAAACAAAGCCGTAGATGCCCGCATCGAGCAGCAGCATTTTGTTGAAGATGGCCAGGTGGGCCGGCCACGCGCCCTCGAACCAGCGCAGATCGACGGCCAGGCCCAGCGCCGCCAGAACCAGATAATCCCGCCAGTTGCCGCGTTGGCCGCCGGGGTTTCCAGCGACCGATTCCAGTGGCTGGGGAGGGTTGCCGCAATCGGCGCGCCTGGCCCGCTCCAGCAGGCCGGCAATCGCCACCGGGAGCACCGCATACAACGCAAACCAGCCCCAGCGGAAGACGCCCGCGCCGCGCGCCACCAGCACATAGGGCGCGCTCAAGGCAGCGGGAAAGAGCAGTTGCGCCCACAGGGGCAGCCGGCGCACACCCGTGGCCGCGCCCTGCGGAAAGAATGCCGCGCCCAGAAACGGGATGAGCGTGAGCAAGGCAGCGATCAGGTTCGCCGGGGTGATCATAAGGCTCAACTCCATTGTGCGCCCTCGTTGCCGAGGTTCCGCGCGCGCCGCGGCAAACCTTGGTTACCGGCGCCAGGCAGATTCAGGGCAACTCACAGCCCGGACTGGCCGATACCTCCATCAGCGATTCATGGAGACCGATGTGACCCTTCTAACCTGGAACCACTCCTGCACCGTGGGCGTTCGAGCCATGGACGATCAGCACGGCATTCTGATGGATGCGATGAACGAACTTCGCCAGGCGGTGGCGCACGGATGCGGCCGCGAGCAGGTAAGCGAGCTGCTGGACCGGCTGATCGAGTTTACGCGCATGCACTTCTGGAGCGAAGAGCAACTGATGGAACAGACCGGATTTCCCGGCCTTGCCGAGCACCGCGCCGAGCACCGCAGCATGCTGGCGCAAATCCTGCAGTCGGCGCATCGCATGCAATACGGCGAAGGAGTCCAGATGCGCCCGTTGCTGGGCTTCCTGCGCGACTGGTTCATCGAGCACATCGAGAGCCTGGACTGCAAGTACGGCCCGTGGATGAATGAGCACGGCGTCCGCTAGGTTCAAAGCCCATTGCGGCTCATCTTGCGCCTTGACCGTGCGCCCGCCGCCTTGGCGGCGTGGTTCGGCGCGCCGGCTCGGCGGCCTTCAGGAAGCTGGGGCCGGGATTGTAGTCCGGAATCAGTTCCTTGAGCAGCAGGACAATCCGGCCAACGTCCTGGCGGCTGACGGCTTGTTGCAGACCCTTCATGCAGGCTTCGATCCGACTGGCATCGACGTCGTAAGGCGAGAGGTAGCTGCGGATCTTGGCGTGGGAGGTCGGAAGCAGATGCTCATCGCGCAGGTTCAATTCTTCAAACAGCTTCTCTCCCGGACGCACTCCCGTGAACTGGATTTCGATCTCCCGGCCGGGCTGCAACCCGGAAAGCAGAATGAGGTTTCTTGCCAGGTCGACAATCTTGACTGGCTCACCCATGTCGAGCACGAGAATCTCTCCGCCCTTGCCGATGGAGAAGGCTTGCAGAACGAGCTGGGCCGCCTCGGAAACGGTCATGAAGTAGCGGCGCATCTCCGGGTGGGTGACGGTGACGGGGCCGCCGGCGGCAATCTGCTCCTTGAACAAAGGAACGACGCTCCCACTGCTGGCAAGAACATTTCCGAAACGCACCGCGACGAAGTTGGTTCCCCGCTCCTTCTGAAGCGCGCGAATGGCCAACTCCGCCATGCGCTTGGTAGCGCCCATGACGCTGGCCGGCCTGACCGCTTTATCGGTGGAGATCAGGACGAAGTCCTCAACCCCGTGCCGAGCCGCTGCGAGAGCCACCTGCCACATGGCGAGGATGTTGTTTTCGACGGCCGCAAAGACGTGCTTCTCCAGCATGGGAACATGCTTGAAGGCGGCCGCGTGATAGAGAATCGAAGGCCGGTGCTGCCGCATGACCCGCTCAAGATTGTCGGGCCTGGCAATGTCGCCAAGCTCAGGATGAAAGACCAGACCGGGGAAGCTTCTGGCCATCTCCCGGTCAAGGTAGAAGAGCGGAGTCTCCGCGCAATCGAAACCGACCAGGGCAAGCGGGCTGAAGCGAGCGATCTGCCGGCAGAGTTCCGAACCGATGGAGCCGGCAGCGCCGGTCACCAGGACGACTTTTCCCTGAATACGCGCCCGAATGCCGTCCTGATCCAGATGGACTGGTTCTCTGCCCAGCAGCTCTTCGACGGCAACATCGCGGATATGTTTGCCCGGTTCCGTGCTCTGAATGCTGTCTTCCAAACGCGGCGCCCTCTTGCATTCTACTTCGGCATCGGGCGCGGCGTTCAACGAAGCACAACCTGCGCGGTCCGGTCGCGCAGGGGATGGCAAGGAGCGCTCCGTCGAGAGGGCGGCTCGGCGCCTCAAGCGCCAGCCAGGCCTCCAGAGTCCAGCGGCTCCAGTTCCTTGCCGTCAACTTCTACGGCGAAGCTTTGCATGATGGCGTCGAGCGTGAGGACGACGCGGAAGCTGTTCTTCTTCCGCACCACAACGCCCTCCATCCCGGCAAAGGCGCCGGAGCGAATGCGCGCCCGCTGCCCCACCTTCAGCAGAGGGTGCGGTTCGACGCGGCGCAAAGGAAGGCCAGATCGCAATGCTTCGATATCGGCCTCCGGCAAGGACGCCGGCTCGCCCCCCGTACCCCCGACAATCGCCAGCACGCTCGGAACTTCCAGCACGGGCACGCGCTGCGCCCGTTGGATGCGTACGAAGATGTAGCCGGGAAACAGCGGCAGATCGAGGGTGACCCTCAATCCGTTGCTCCATTTTCGCTGTACGCGGTAGAGGGGCAGATAATGCTCGATTTGCCTGATGGTCAGGTGCTGCTCGACGCGCTTTTCATGGCGCGCGTTGGTGTAGACCGCGAACCATTTTGGCGCGGATTGCGCATCCGCCGGCGGTTCCAGGGAGTGGCTGCTGGCTTGAGCGGTCTCTTGATGCGCACTGTCGGGCACGGCTTCTTCGCAATCCTCGCTTGGGCGGGCTTTCGCCCACATTCTCCAGGCGGACGCGGGCGAACTCCCACGACAAAACGGAAGTTGTGGGCCGGAATGCCGAACAGCGCCTTCCCGCCTCGCATGCGCCCGATGAGAACTCAAACCAGGGCTAAGAACACGATAGCATGGACGCTCGCAGGGAGGGTGGCCGTTCATCGCCAAGCGCATTCCCGATCCGGGCCCACTGGGAGGCCACGGCGAATCCAGCCTGAGCCGTTCGTTGCGCTGAACCGCGCCGAGCCGCTCCAAGGATGGGCGCACCCGGCCGGGAGTATACTTTTGCGGAGGTAGGAAACCGAAATGAAAGTCCCAGTTACGTTCTCTGGGGGAAGAGGCCCCAGTTTCCTGACTGTGAGCGTGATTCTGCGCACGCTGCTGGTCACCGCTGCGACTGCGGCTATCGCTATTGGATGCTTCAGCGCGGTCCCTGCCCAGGCTCAGCAAACCGCTCAAGCGGGAACAAACAGCCTGGACGGAGACTGGGTGAATGTCGATCCGAATACGCGGGGAATCGTGGAGATTGTCATCGCGGGAAGGAAGGTCCACCCCTACGGCGCGTGTCATCCGACCGCCTGCGACTGGGGTGTGATCAAGGCGAGAGGCTTTGCTTCGAACGTCGATTCCTCCGATATCGGCAGGCTGGTGGCGAAGAAGGATAACGGCTTCAGTCAAGTCGAGATCACACTCTCGCTGGGGGCCGATGGAAGATTGCGGGCTGAGAGGTTCGCGCATTTTACGGACAGGAGCGGCCGAGCCGATTACAGTGCTGTGGACTACTTCCAGCGCGGCGGGCAACCCTAGAGCGAAACCAGGGTGAAACTGCCCTAGCACGGAGCGTGCGAGGTGGCTTTTTCTTGGGGAAGAAGCCACTTGGCATGGTGCTTCCTGGGTACAGCTACTCTGGTTTCGCACCAGGCCCCATGGGTGCAGCTGCGGCGAAACCGCCCCTGTGATAACTTGGAATCAGCGGCCTTGAACGAGCTCGTAGCTCAGGTGGTAGAGCAACGCCCTTTTAAGGCGTGGGTCCTGGGTTCGAATCCCAGCGAGCTCACCATTCTTGTCAATGGTTTAGCCGCCTTTTTCAGAGAAATGTCCCAGGCGTGCTTCCCCCCTGGTCCTTACCGCACCGTCGCGGACGGCGCGCGGCCTTCCGGAAGCGATTGCCGTTTCCCGTTACTCTTGTGCGCTGTGACGCGGCCTATTCTCCACCCGGGGATGTTCGTTCGTCCGGACCCGATCTAAACTGAAGAGGACACAGAACACAGTGCCGGTTCGATTATGCTCAACCTGATGCTGGTGGTGGCGATCGTTGCAGTGGGCGCCTGGGGATTGGTCCTCAGAAGCAAAGTGCGCCGGCAGAGCGGCGAACTGGCCGCGATGACCTATCTGGAGCATCGCCGCAGCCGCATTTTCGCGGACATCAACAGTTCAAAACCGCTGGCGGAGATCCTGGAAGCGATTGCGGAGACGACCTCCTTCATGCTCAATGGCGCTGCCTGCTGGTGCGAGGTAACGGACGGAGCGCGGCTGGGCAATTTCCCTGAGAACGCAAAACAACTGCACGTCCTGCACGTGGAGATTCCGGCCCGCTCCGGAGCGCCGCTGGGAACCCTCTTTGCCGGCCTCAATTCCAGGACCTTCCCCGGCATCCATCGCACCTTCTCCCAGGAGATGGAGGTCCTTTCCAGGGGAGCGCAACTGGCCATGCTGGCCATGGAAACCCGGCAGCTTCACTCCGAACTGTTGCACCGCTCGGAGGTGGACCAGCTCACCAATATCGACAACCGCCGCTCGCTGGGGGAGCGCATGGACGCCCTGATTGAGGAGGCGCGCCAGAATGCAAGCATCTTTGGCCTGATCTACATCGACCTGGACAAGTTCAAGCCGATCAACGACCGCTACGGGCACCACGTTGGAGACCTTTTCCTCCAGGAGGTTACACAGCGCATGAAGCGGCAGCTCCGCTCCGCCGACCTGCTGGCGCGGATGGGCGGCGATGAGTTTGCCGTGCTGCTTCCGATGGTGCGCCACCGCACACGCGTCGAGGAGATCGCCCTGCGTTTGGAACACTGCTTCAAAGAGCCGTTCAACGTGGAAGGAAGGCTCCTGCAAGGCGCGGCCAGCTTCGGCTACGCCATCTATCCCGAAGACGGCGCCACCAAGGAGAGCCTGCTGGCCGCCGCCGACGCCGCCATGTACATGGCCAAGAACATCCGCAAGCAAGCCGCCGCCAAGGCGGCCGGGCGGGAGGGAGCCGCGCCCGCGGAAGAGGGCCGCGCATGAGAACAGCAGGGCGTCTCGCTGCACCCTCCTTCAACTTCCGGCGGCCTACTCGACCTTCATCGTAGCGGTCAGCTTGATGTCGCTGGACGAATCCCCGATCATCACCAGAACGGGCTCGGCCTCGACGCGGAATCCGGGCAGTTTCTCGTCCCACCAGGCGAGGGTCGCGGCTTTCAGCGGAACCTGCACCGTCCTGGTTTCATTGGGCTGAAGGGTGACGCGCTGGAAGCCTTTCAGCTCTTCGCGCGGGCGCTCCACCTTCGAGCGCAGGTGCTTTACGTAAAGCTGGACGACCTCGTCGCCCGCGCGGCTGCCCGTATTCGTCACATCAACGCTCACCGTGACCGCGCCGTCCTTGGCCAGTTGCGGAGAACTGACGCGGAGGTTGGAGAACTTGAAGGTCGTATAGCTGAGGCCGTAGCCGAAGGGATAGAGCGGCTCACCCTTGAAGTACATATAGGTGCGGCCGTCGCGGATGTTGTAATCCATCATCGGGGGCAACTGATCGAGGGACTTCGGCCAGGTAACAACCAGGTGTCCGCCGGGGTTGTAATCGCCGAAGAGAGCCTTGGCAAGAGCTGTGCCCTCGTCCTGCGAGGCGTGGGCCATGTGCAGGATCGCGGGAACATTGGCTTGGGTCCAGTTGATGGCGAATGGAAAGCTGGAGACCAGGATGACGACGGTCTTGGGATTGGCGGCGTAGACTTGCTTGACCAACTGCTCCTGATCGAGAGCAATGCTTTCGCGATCGCGCCCTTCGCGCCCGTCGCCGCCCGACGTGCAAGGGAGCGTCACGCCTCCTCCTTCGGCGGTGACGATCCAGTCATGCGCCATGTCCGGACCGCAGGTCGGGTCGTTGCCCACCACGACCACCGCAACATCGGAGGCTTTCGCGGCGTTGAAGGCAGCATTGCCAAGCTCACTGGCAGCGTAGTTGACCTTGACGCCCGCTCCAACTTCATCCTTGATCCCCTGAAGGGGCGTAACGGCATAGGGAGGCGTGCCGCCGTACCAGTCCCAATGGACGGAGTCGGCCAGCGGACCGATGACAGCGATGGACTTGATGGAGTCCTTGCTGAGAGGCAGAAAGGCGTGTTCGTTCTTGAGCAGCACCACCGATTCGAGCGCCATCTGTTTTGACACTGCCCGATCCTTGTCCGAATTCCAGGGCTCGGGCGAATCCTTGATCTTCGAGTAAGGAACCATCTCCGGCGGGTCCAGCAGCCCCAGACGAATGGTGACCCGGAACTTGGGACGGAGCAGTGCGTCGATCTCCGCCTCGGTGATGGAACCGTCCTTCAAGGCTGCCTTGGTTTCGTCCAGATACCTGTCCAGGAACTGATTGATGCCCGCCTTGAGACACGCGACCACGGCCTCCTTCTGCGTGGGAAAGAGCTTGCGGGGATCGACAAGGAGCTTGACTGCTCCTCCATCGCTGGAAATCACATCCACGCCCCATTGCTCGCGGACAATGCTTCTGAGAATTGGATTTACTGCCATGGGGGTGCCGTTCCAGGCATTGTACGAAGCCATGACCGCTTTGGCGCCGCCTTCCGTGAAGCCCATCCGGAAGGGCACGGAATAGTACTCCCAAAACAGGCGCTGGTCGAAATCGGAGGACGAACTGTTGCGGTGATCCTCGTAGCTGTTGGCCAGGAAATGTTTGAGCAGGGCCGCTGCCTGCCAGTACTTCGGATCGTCCCCCTGTAGGCCTTTGATAAACGCGACGGCCATGGTCCCGTTAAAGAACGGATCTTCCCCGTAGACCTCTTCGCTGCGGCCCCAGCGGGGATCGCGCGCCAGGTCGGACTGCGGTCCCCAGAGCATCAGAATCTGACGATCGTACTTTGCGGTCTGCGTAATGAATCTTGCCTCGTAGCCCTCGACAGCCGCCGCCTGACGAACCAGGTCCGGGTCCCACGACTCGCCCATGCCCGGAGGCTGCGGAAATTGCGTGGTCGTAATCGGCAGGCGACTGCCTCTGGTCTCGCGCTGGACGAGTCCATGGATGCCTTCGGAGTTACCGTAGTTCATGACGCCAAGCCGAGGCACGCCGGTTCTGGTGCCCAGGCAGTCGATCTTCTCCTCGATGGTCATGAGCGAAAGGAGGTTGTCGATCCTCTTTTCCATGGGCAGCGCCGGATCGTTGAAGGGATAACGGGATTGCTGCGCAAGGGCCGGGGCGAACCCGGCAACCAAGAGACATAGCAGGGATGCAAAGTGCTTCTTCATCATGGCTAACACCCACACACGGAGCTTGAGCGAACGCCGCGAGGCCTGCGGCCGAGCAAGGAGGGTCAGCTTCATGCGGTCGATCCTCCGGCGCGCCCAAGTTCACGTGCAAGGATACAGGAAGCCGCCTGCCCTGTGCCGCGTTGCCGGCTGCCAAGCCGTGGCGCGTTGCCTCTGCGGGGCGCCGGAACAATCCTTGTTCTCTATCTTCCTGTTTGCCGGAAGAGGCGCGAGTTTGAGTTTCCAGGATCGTCCTGAGTCCCGCGAACTCCGGGTCCAGTGGTGATTTGCGGCACAGACATGCCTGGCCGGGCGCGCCAAGCATGGACCGGAAGAGCGTTCACCGGAAAGCACCCATCGTTCTGTGGATGAACGAGGTCCGGAATGGAGCCCGATCCGAGGGAGATACCGATGCTCACGAGCAGGAAAGCCGGCCATCTGACGCGGCGGCAGTTCGTGGCTGCCGGCGCCCTGGGAGGCGCGGCCATCGCCGTCGGTTGCGGCTCTGGCAAGCATGGGAATTGGGAGTTCCTGAGCGAAGAACAGGCGCGGACGCTGGCCGCGATCTGCGATCAAATCATTCCCGCGGACGACTTTCCCAGCGCTTCTCAGGCTGGAGTGCTCACCTACATCGACCGCCAACTGGTCCGCCACTTCCGGCGTTTTCAGGACGCTTACCGGAGCGGTCTGGAGCAGGCTCAGGCGATGAGCCGGAAGCGATTCGGCCAGGATTTGGACTTGCTCTCGCAGCAGCAACAGTTCGAGCTGGTCAGCAGCCTCTCCGAACAGAATCGAGAGTTCTTTGAACTGGTGCGCGGCCACACCCTCGAAGGCTACTACGGCTCGCCGCGCCACGGCGGCAACCGCGACGCCGTGAGCTGGCGGATGCTGGGACTGCCTGAGCCGCCCCCGCTGGGCCGCGCGCAATACGACCTGAGAAAGGGCTCGCCGTCATGAAGCGGGTAAATGCGGTGGTGGTCGGAGCCGGGGCCGCGGGCGGCATTGTCGCCAAGGAGCTTGCCGTTGCGGGGCTGAGCGTTGTTCTGCTGGAGCGCGGCAAGTGGTACACGGCATACGATTGCCGCAAGGACGACCTGCGCAACCAGCGCACTACTGTGCTGGGGAATGCGTTTGGGCCGGATGACGAAGGCAATCCGCGCGTTTGGGCCGATGCCGGCGGCGCGGCGCACACCGTGCTGCCCAGCGAGGGCAGCTACCAGAACGACGCCGCCTGCGTCGGAGGCGGAACGCTGAGCTACGGCGCGCAGGCCTGGCGCTATCTGCCCCAGGACTTCCGGATGCGCTCGACCTACGGCGCGCCGGAAGGAAGCTCGCTGGAAGACTGGCCCATCGGCTATGACGACCTGGAGCCGTTCTACGAGAAGGCCGAATACGAGATCGGCATCTCGGGCGACTACTCGGGCACGCCGTTTCATGGCCCGCGCAAGCGCCCGCTGCCCATGCCGCCGCTGCCGCCCGGCCGCGAGTTTTCCATTCTGGAGCCGGCGGCAAAGCGGCTGGGATTGCATCCGTTTCACATTCCCATGGCCCGCAACAGCGTGCCCTACAACGGACGCGGCCCGTGCATGCGCTGCCGGTGGTGCTGTGGATTCGCCTGCGAGGTGGACGCCAAGAACGGCTCGCAGAACACGGTGATCCCCGTTGCGCTCAACACCGGCAACTGCGAGCTGCGCACGGAGTGCATGGCAAGCGAGATACTCACCGACGAGCGGGGACGAGCGCGCGGCGTCTCCTACTTCGACGCCCGAGGACGCTTGCAGGAACAGCTCTCCGATCTTGTGGTGGTTTCCGGTTGCGCAACGGAGTCGGCGCGCTTGCTCTTGAATTCCAAAAGCCGCCTGTTTCCCGAGGGGCTCGGCAATCGCCACGACCAAGTGGGCCGCCATCTGCAAGGGCATCACTACACCGGGGCCGTGGGCTACTTCGACTTCGAGACCTACGACGACGTGGGTCCAGGGGCAACCATCGCCATCACCGACTACAACCACGGCACTCCCGGCTTGTGCGGCGGAGGGATGCTGGCCAACGAGTTCATTCGCCTGCCGATTCACATGATCGACCGGCTGCCCGCGAAGACGCCGCGCTGGGGCCTGGGCCACAAGCAGGCGATGCGCGACTGGCACAAGCGCAGCATCGTCATTATGGGGCCGACCCAGCAGATTCCCACGGCGGAGGGGCGGGTTACGCTCGATCCAACCGTGCGCGACAAGTGGGGCCTGCCGGTGGTGCGCTTGTCGGGAAACGTGCATCCCCACACCTTCGAGATTGGCGAGGTGCAGGCCAAGCGCGCTGAAGCATGGCTGAAGGAGGCCGGGGCGATCGACACTTCGCTGATGAGTTACAAGGCCGAAATGGTCTCAGCCGGCCAGCACCAGGCCGGCACCTGCCGCATGGGCAACGATCCGCGCAGCTCGGTCGTGGACCGGAACTGCCGCATTCACGAAGTGGACAATGTCTTCGTGATCGACTCCAGCGTGCATGTTACGAACGGCGGCTTCAACCCGGTGCTGACCATCATGGCCATCGCCTACTTTGCCTCCGAAGCGCTGGTTCGCAACTGGAAGGGCACGGGATTCCGGTCATGAAGCGATTCCTGCGGAATGCGGCCATCGTTATCGTCTCGCTGGCGATTGTTGCCGGTGCGGGCATCTACGGCGCGTCGTGGTATTACACCTCGCCCAGCGGCAACGGCTGCGCAAGATGCCACGAGATGGCCTCCTTTGTTGACGCAATGCACGGCTCTCCGCACCGCCGCGTGGGCTGCATGGATTGCCACCATGCGAGCCTGGTGACCAAGCTGCGCCACATCCGGGTTCATTTGGCCGGCGGTTGGCCGGAATCCATCCGGCTGCGCGATGTGGATGTGCTGGAGATGGTTCCGAACTGCGAGAAGTGCCACCGGCACGAATTTGCCAACTGGAGCGCCGGCCCGCACAGCGCCACCTACGGCCAGATCTTTTTGAACCCAAAGCAGAACTCCCAGCAGCACCTGATGGACGATTGCCTGCGCTGCCACGGAATGCACTTCGACGGCTCGGTGCGCGATCTGGTTCAGCCGCTGAACACTGCGGGGCCCTGGCATCTGATTCGCTCGGGCCTCGCCGATCAGCCGGCGATTCCCTGCCAGGCGTGCCACTGGATTCATCGGGCAGGCGCGCCTGAAACGAGGCCCGCCGCGCGCATATCGGTGGCGGGCGCTGCCGTTCACGATTGGCTGGCCTTCTATGACCGGCGGGAGGCCATGCACTTTGCCGCGGCGGCGCTTTCCATTCCCCAACTGCACGATGGCGCCCGCGTGGTGAAGGCGAGTCAGGACCCACGCCAGGCGATCTGCTACCAGTGCCACGCCCCGCGCCAGCCCGAAGCGGGCACGACTGCAGCGGCCAATGGCTGGGGGGCGCAGGTGGGTTCCGGCGACGATCGCACGCCGATGGGCGTGCATGAGGGCCTGAGCTGCATCTCATGTCACGGCGGCCACAACGAAAACACACGGGCATCGTGCAAGACGTGCCATCCGCAGATGTCTCACTGCGGACTGGACGTGGAGAAGATGGATACCACTTATGCCAGCGCATCCAGCCCGCACAACATTCACTGGGTCCGGTGCGCGGATTGCCATCAGCACGGCATTCCGAAGGTAAGAACGCCGGCGGAGTTGAAGCAGTAGTCGCCGCCCGCGCGGCTCAAGAACGAAACGACCCCACTGCGCGGTGCGAGTCCAGCTCCCGGCAAATTCGCCAGCCTGGATTCGCGGCCAGATCGCCCCTCAATCTCTGGGCCAGAAATGCACTTCGGAGCAGGCGCGCAGCCGCTGGGCCGCATCCTCGGGGGTAATGTCCCGCTGCGGCATCCCCAGCATCTCAAAGCCCACCATGAACTTGCGCACCGTGGCCGAGCGCAGCAGCGGCGGATAGAAGTGGGCATGGAAATGCCACTCCGCGTGTTCATCGCCATCCGTAGGCGCCTGGTGGAAGCCCATCGTGTAGGGAAAGCTGGTCTCGAAGAGATTGTCGAAGCGGGTAGTCAAACGCCGAAGTGCGTCGGCAAGCCCGTCTCGCTCATCAATGTAGAGCTCCGGCAGCGCCCGTGCGTGGTGGCGGCTGACCAGCAACACCTCGAAGGGCCAGACGGCCCACCAGGGAACGAGAGCCAGAAAGTGCTCGTTCTCGAAGACGACGCGCTCGCCGGCCAGGCGCTCCGCTTCAACGTAGTCGCAGAGCAGGCAGCGGCCGGTGCGGGCCAGGTGGCCGTGCTGGGCCAGGGTCTCGGCGGCCGGCTCGTCGGGCACATAGCCGGTGGACCAGATCTGGCCGTGGGGATGCGGGTTGCTGGCGCCCATCATGGTCCCGCGGTTCTCGAAGATCTGCACATACTCGATCCAGTCGATGCCGCCCAGCTCGAGGTACTCGCGCGTCCAGGCATCCACCACGGGGCGAATCTCCTCGCAGGTCATGCGGGCCAGGGTCAGGCTGTGGTCGGGGTGGTAGCAGAGCACCTTGCACAGGCCGCGCGCGGGCTCAGCCTTGAGCAGCGGCGAAGCCGGCGCCTCGGCTGCGGCGGGCGGTTCCGGCAGCAGCGCGGCGTAGTCGTTGACAAAAGAGAAGATGCCGTCGTATGCGGGGTTGGTCACTCCGCCGGCCCGCTCGTTGCCGGGACAAAGGTAACACTGCGGATCGTATGAAACCCCGGAGGGCGCGGCCTTCTGCCCCACCTCACCCTGCCAGGGGCGCTGGGTGCGGTGGGGCGAAACCAATACCCACGACTGGCGCAGCGGATTCCACCGGCGATGCGGGTACTGCCACTTCTTTTCCATGCTTACTCCCGAAGAACCATTTTAGCCCGGCGTTCTGGCGGCTTCCTCGCGAGGCCTGCCGGACGCTTATGAGGCGCCTGAGGGGATGGGGATCGACGCGCGAGGACGCTGGTCACCGAATATCTAAAGCGAAGATTCTAATGAGCTTGTTTTTCCGCTCTAGGTACTTTGCCGTCCTTTCGTGTATTCTGCTGGTTCCCCTCGGGAGATCGGCACTCACGACTGGAGCGACGGTGATCGACCAGGTAATCGCTACCACTTTCCATCGATTTATGGACAACGGTCGGACATCTCCTGCCATCTTTTCGTGTGTGGGCGGGGAGCTTGGGGATGCCGACGAATTCGTTGTCAAGCTCCGGGGAGGGTTGGAACTCGGCGAACGGGGACTGGCGTTTGAGCTTTACGCGTCAATGCTCGGAGCATATTTCGGGGTGTCCTGTCCGCATCCAGCTGTCGTGCTGATCGAGGAGGATTTAGCAACGGTCGTTCTGCAGGGATTGTCTGGAGATGACCGCAGGGCGCAAATCATCCGCGAGAGTATCGGATTGAACTTTGGAACACGGTTTCTCGTCAACCTAATGACCTGGCCAGTGGACAAATCTGTTCCTTTGGCACTCCAGGAAGCGGCGGCGAAGGTTTATGCATTCGACGCGTTGATTCAGAATCCAGACAGGGCGTTCCCCAATCCTAATCTTGGAAGCCGCAACGACGACCTGTTCATTTTTGACCATGAGTCGGCGTTTTCGTTTCTTTTTGATGTCCTTCCGAGCCGTACGCCCTGGAGACTGGGAACAGAGCGATACCTGGATCGGCATGTGTTCGCGAGGGCGCTCAAGCAGGTGGTCTTTCCTGCGGACTTCCTGAGACGGCTGCGCGAACTGTCACAAGACGTAGCCGAGCGCTTCTCAGGGCAAATTCCGGAGGAGTGGAAGTCGGATGATCTGACGAAGATCGAATCGCATCTTGCCCTTATGAGCGAGCACGCAGCAGAGTTCGCGGAAGAAGTATCAAGGAGGTTAGCATGAAGGCAGAATTCTATTTCAGCCTGCTCCGCTACGTTTATGACCCTTTAACTCAGGAGTTTGTCAACATTGGCGTTGTGTTGTACTCTCCCTCGCACAGTTTCCTACGCGCAACGTTTACCGGTCGATACGGCAGGATTTCAAGAATGTTTGGCCGAATAGATGGTGAGTCATTTCGTGCTACGACTCGTTATATCGAGCGCAGGGTTTCGGACGTAAGCGAAAGGTTGTCTCGCGGCCTTCTTTTCCACGATCCAAAGGAGAGTCTGCAATCTATCCTTGGCGAGGTACTGCCTCCTGATGACACGGCGGTTCGCTTCGTCTTTGGAGGTGTTGGAATAACGGAGGGCCCAGCTCAGACGCTCCAGGAGTTGTTCGGACGATATGTGACTCGGTATGAAAACCCCTCTGAAAATGCGCGCCGGGATGAAAATGATGTTTGGAAGGTCTTTCAGGAACCACTGAGGGCGAAGGCGGTCTTTCCCCATTTCGCTCCCAAGGTGATAGCGACGCCAAACTATGAGTATCAGTTCGAGCGTTCCTGGAAAAATGGGATTTGGCACCTCTTTGAGCCCGTTTCGTTTGATCTTGCGGATGCGAGCTCAATCTCGGAGAAGGCAAGTAGGTGGGTTGGAAGAGCCATGAGCTTGTCCGACAGTTCGGAGCGATTCAAGTTGTTCCTATTACTCGGAGAGCCAGCCGACCAAAGGCTTGGGGATGCTTTTCTGAGGGCCAGGAACCTTCTGGCGACCAAGATTCCGGTGGAGAACCAGCTGGTTCGGGAAGGGGACGCTGAGCAATTTGCCGAGGAGATTGAGCAGGAATTCCAGAATCACGCCCTTGAATCTCAAGAGTAGTGGGTATCCGCAAATGTGGGATTTGGTCAGGAATCCGGTGCCGCGGCATCACACCTCGGGTTTCTGCAAGTCCTGCGTAGAGCGCGGAGCCAATTCTGCGAACTCGTCTTTTATGTAACCGTCCAACCTATAGTTCCGTCGATTGGCTGGCCACCAGCGCCTTGCATTTGGCGATGAAGTCGGTCAGCGGCACGGAGCCCTGGTCGCCCTTGGCGCGGGTGCGGACGCTGACCGATCCCGCGGCTTCTTCCTTGTCGCCGAAGACCAGAATGTAGGGCGTCTTCTGGTTGGCGAAGTCGCGAATCTTGCCGTTCATTTTCTCGTTGCGGTCGTCGATCTCGACGCGCAGCCCGGCGGCCTTTAGCTCCGCTTCCACCTTCCGGGCGTAGGCGTGGTGGCGCTCGCTGATGGGGACCAAGCCGGCCTGCACGGGCGCGAGCCAGAGCGGGAAGGCTCCGGCGTAGTGCTCGATGAGCACGCCGAAGAAGCGCTCCACCGAGCCGAAGAGGGCGCGGTGAACCATGACGGGCTGATGACGCTCGCCGTCCTCGCCCACGTATTCGAGCTCGAAGCGGGCGGGCAGGTTGAAGTCGAACTGCACCGTTGAGAGCTGCCAGAGGCGGCCAAGCACGTCGACGAGCTTCACATCGATCTTGGGGCCGTAAAAGGCGGCCTCGCCGGAGATGGTCTTGTGGGCGATTCCCTTGCGTTCCAGGGCGCGCTGCAAGGAGCCGACGGCCAGGTTCCAGTTCTCGTCGGAGCCGGCGTAGTGGGCGCGGTCGTTGGGGTCCCAGGTGGAAAGCTCGACCTTGAACTCCGCAAAGCCGAAGGTCTTCAGCACGGCTTCGGCAAAGTCGATGCAGGCGACCACCTCATCCTCGATCTGGCCGGGGGTGCAGAAGATATGCGCGTCGTCTTGCGTGAAGCCGCGCACGCGCAGCAGGCCGTGCATGGTGCCGGAGCGCTCGTAGCGGTATACGTTGCCCAGCTCGGCCAGGCGCACGGGCAGATCGCGGTAACTCTTGGGCGAGTTCTTGTAGATGAGGATGTGGCCGGGGCAGTTCATGGGCTTGAGGCGGTACTCGGCGTCGTCCAGTTCCATGGGCGTGTACATGTTGGCGGAGTAGAAGCCCTCGTGGCCGCTGACCTTCCACAGTTCGCGGCGCATGACGTGAGGGGTGAAGACCAGCGAGTAGCCGCGGCGCAGGCACTCGTCGCGCATCCAGTCTTCCATGACCTTGCGGACGATGGCGCCCTTGGGATGCCAGAAGATGAGTCCCGCGCCGGCGATCTCCTGGATGCTGAAGAGGTCCAGTTGCCTGCCCAGCAGGCGATGGTCGCGCCGGGCCGCTTCTTCAAGGCGGGCGAAGTGGGCGTCCAGTTCCTTTTGGGAGAAGAAGGCGGTGCCGTAGATGCGCTGCAACTGGGGATTCTTCTCGTCGCCGAGCCAGTAGGCGCCGGCCAGCGAGAGCACCTTGAAGGCCTTGACGCGGCCGGTCGAGGGCACGTGAGGGCCGCGGCAGAAGTCGACAAAGCCGCCGTTGCGATAGAAGCTGACCTGCTCGCCGGGCTGGGTGAATTTGGTCACGAAGTGGGTCTTCATGAAGTCGCCGTCGCGGCTGAACTCTTCCAGAGCCTGATCTCTTGGAGTGAATTCGTGGCGGAACGGCTCGTTGCGCGCCACCACCTCGGCCATCCTGGCCTGGATCGCCGCGAGGTCCTCGGGCGTGAAGTTGGTTGGGCGATAGAAGTCATAGAAGAAGCCTGCGTCGGTGGCCGGCCCGTGGCCGAGCTTGGTCTCGGGAAAGAGCTCGAGCACGGCGGTGGCCAGCACGTGGGCGGCTGAGTGGCGAACGACCTTGAGCGCGTCGGGGTCGGTTTCCTTGACAAGTTCCAGGCGCGTGTCGGCGGTGAGCGGAGTGGTCAGATCCACCAGGCGCGGGGCGGCCGAGTCCTCGGCGGCGTACATTGCGGCCTCGTCCGGCTGGGCGCCTTGAGCGGCGCTTGCCGCGGCCGCGCCGGTGACCGGAGTCAGCCGGGCCACTACGGCGGCCGCGGCCAGGCGCGGCGATATGGAGTTGGCAATATCGAGGGGCGTTGTGCCGGCAGGCACCTCGCGAATGGCCCCGTCGGGCAGGTGCACGGCAATGGTCTCGGCGCTCATAATGATTGGGTTTCCTGCAATTCCTAGCCGGAGAAGAAAAACCTCCGGCAAAACAACAGAATAGTTGCCGCGGGCCGCTGGCGTCGAGGAAGCTGGGCCGCGCGGGAGCGGGATGAGACCGGAAGCGGAAACTTGAAAGAGTCTTTGTCCCTGCAGCGGAATTCCCGTTTCCGATTCCCTGCCCCCTTCTACTCGTAACGGAGGGCTTCGATGGGGTCCAGGTTGGCGGCCTTCCAGGCGGGATAGATGCCGAAGAGCAGGCCGATGGCGCACGAAACTCCGAAGCCGATCAAGACCCAAACGGTGGAGAGCGTAGCGGGCAGGCCGATGGGCAGTTCGTAGACGATCCAGGTGAGTCCAGCGCCCAGGAGCACGCCGAAAATGCCGCCCACGGCGCACAGCGTAATGGCCTCGGTGGTGAACTGGGTTAGGATCATGCGCTTGCTGGCGCCGATGGCCTTGCGCACACCGATCTCGCGGGTGCGTTCGGTGACCGAGACCAGCATGATGTTCATCACCCCCACGCCGCCCACCAGCAGGCCGACGCTGGAGACGGCGACCATGAACCCGAACAATCCGCCGGTGATGCTGCCCCAGAGCTTGGTGAGCGAGTCGGGCCCGAAGATCTCGAAGTTGTCGTCGGCCGAGACCTTCACCCTACGCCGGATGCGCAGCATCTCTCGAATCTCGTCCTCGACCAGCGACTTGTTTCCGGGGTCGTCGTACTTCACGGCGACCCACA
>Ga0326728_10008247_pt1 | contig 26015 bp, 26 predicted proteins | sample MB3enrmetagenome_FD_207602 | JGI IMG/M metagenome (GOLD analysis project Ga0326728, IMG submission 207602) | Lab enriched peat soil microbial communities from McLean, Ithaca, NY, United States - MB31MN | ecosystem: Environmental > Terrestrial > Soil > Wetlands > Peat | place: USA: New York... | reverse complement strand
TTTCACGCCGGGACAGTGCCGGAGCAGCTCGGTGGTGGCTTCGATGCCGTTCATTCCGGGCAGGCCGATATCCATGAGAACGATATGCGGGGCGGCCTTCCTGCACAGAGGCACCGCCTCGGCGCCATTGTCGGCCTCGCCCACGACGCGAAACTCCGCCCCACGCTCGAGGATCGTCTTGACTCCATCGCGCACCAATTTGTGATCATCGACAAGAACAATGTCGAATGGCATAATTCATCCCTCAGGCGGCCCCCAGAGTCGCAACCCGCACCGACGTTCCCATCTCCCGGTGGCTGGTAATGGAAAGGTCCAGCCCGGCTTGCGCCGCATAATGCTCCATACTCAGCAATCCCAGCCCGCGGCACCCACGAAGCAGGTCCGAAGTGTCGAACCCCTTTCCATTATCGCGAATCTCCAGAGCAGTACCCCCTCGTGTGGACTTTATCGCAATTTCGATGGCGGAGCAACTGGCATGCTGGACGGCGTTCTCGACGGCCTCCTGGGCGATCTGGTACATGGCCGAGGCGATCTTGGGATCGATTTTCAAGGAAGGATCGACATTTACGCGCAGCGAGCCCGTGAAACGCCCGCGAATGCGGCCGGTGAGCCGGTCCAGGGCGGAACGCAAGCCGGCACGCTCGACGGTGGATGGGTTGAGCTCGTAGCTGTACTCGCGCACGCGCTGCATCATGGCTTCCAGAATCCGCTGGATTTCGATTACCCGCGCGCAGGTCTCCGGCGACAGGATCTCCAAATCCATGCGGATCAGATCCAGTTGCAGTCCCAGCGCTGTCAGGTTCTGGCCCACGGTGTCGTGGAGAAACCTGGAAACCATGTTGCGCTCGAACTCCTGGGCCTTGAGGGCGCTCAGCACGGTGTGGCGCAATTCCTGTTCGGCGGTGCCCCAGGCGGTGAATTCGCGGGCTTGCCCGGCAGCGAAGCGAATCTCCCCGCCCAAGCGGATGGGAAACATGCTGAAGTGCCAAATGGCAGCGCCGCGGCGCTCGCGCAGAACCACGGTCTCGCCTCCCAGGGCGCGGGCGAAGCGGTCCCGCCACACTCTGGCAATCTCGGGAGGGAAGGCTTCGGCGGGGGAGCGGCCCGCCAGCTCGGAAGCCGGTTTCCCGAAGAGGGAGGAAGGGTCTCCGTAGATGCTGTGAAAGACGCCGGCGGCGGTGACGAACCAATGACAAGCCGGGCTCTGCTCGAGAAAGGCTTCGGCCAGGCGCTCGGCGTCAGACATTGGGGGCACTAGCGTTTGCGTGCGACTACTTTGCGAACGGCGGCGGCGACATCGCGGGTCACCAGGCCGTATTTCTCCAGCAACTCGTCCGGCTGGCCGGATTCGGCGTAGGTATCGTGGATGCCCACGAATTCCATGGGGCACGGCGCGGTCTCGGCCACCACCTGGGCCACGCGCACGCCTAGGCCGCCATCCACCAGGTGCTCCTCGGCCACCACGATGGCGCCCGTCTCGGCGGCCGCGCGTCGAATGGCTTCGCGGTCGAGCGGCTTTACCGTATGCATGTCGATTACACGCGCCGAGATGCCTTCGCTTTCGAGCGTTTCCGAGGCCAGGATGGCCTGGGCCACCAGCAGACCGTTGGCGATTATGGCGACATCGGAGCCTTCCACCACCTGGATGGCCTTGCCGATTTCGAACTTCTGATCGGCGCTATAGACGATGGGCACCTTGGGGCGGCCGGTGCGGACGAATACCGGACCAACGTGCGCGGCGGCCAGGCGGACCAGCGCCTTGGTGGCGGCCTCATCGGCGGGCGCAAGCACCACGAAACCGGGTAGCGAACAGGCCAGTGCGGTCTCTTCCACGCTCATCTGCGAGGGGCCGTCTTCACCAATCGAAATTCCGCTGTGCGTCCCCACCACCTTGAGGTTGACCTTGGGATAGGCCGCGCAGACGCGGAGCTGCTCGAAGCCCTTGGTCATCAGGAAGGCCGAGAAGCTGGAGGCGAACGGGATCTTACCCGCGCTGGCCAGCCCGGCGGCGATCCCCACCATGTTGGACTCGGCGATGCCGATGGAGAAGAACCGGTCCGGAAACTCCTTGGCGAAATAGGTGGTCATGGTGGACTTGGATAGATCCGCGTCGCAGACCACAATGTCCTTGTTTTCGCGGCCCAACTCCACCAGAACGCGCCCAAAGGCTTCGCGGGTGGCCGCTCCGAGTTTCACTTCGAATTTGGTCTTGGCAGGCATGATTATTTGAGCTCCTGTAGGGCCAGTGCGACTTCGGCCGGCGAGGGGGCCGTGCCGTGAAACTTGGGGTTGTTCTCCATGAAGGAGACGCCTTTGCCCTTGATGGTGTGGGCCACAATGCAGGTGGGCCGGAACTTGGTGGCCTCGGCTTCCCGAAGCGCTTTCTGGATGGACGGGATATCGTGGCCGTCGATCTCCAGCGTGTGCCAGCCGAACGCGCGCCACTTCTCGGCCAAGGGCGCAACCTCCATGATGTCCTTCACGAAACCGTCGAGCTGGATGCCGTTGTAATCCACGATGGCAGCCACGTTATCGACCTTGTGGAAGGCGCCGGCCATGGCGGATTCCCAGACCTGCCCTTCCTCGATTTCGCCGTCGCCGAACATGACATAAGTGCGGCAGGGGCGGCCGTCGAGGCGCGCGCCCAATCCCATTCCAAGGGCCAGCGAGAGACCCTCGCCGAGCGAGCCGGTGGAGGCCTCCAGGCTGGGAATGAACCGCACGTCGGGATGCCCCTGGTAGACCGAGCCGAGTTTGCGCAGGGTATTCAGCTTGCCGATGGGCGTGTCGGCGAAGCCGGCTTCCGCCATGACGGCATAGAGCACGGGCGCGGCGTGGCCCTTGGAGAGAATGAAGCGGTCGCGATCCGGCCACTTGGGATCCCGGGGATCGATGCGCATGTAGTCGAAGTAGAGCTCGACCAGGATTTCGACGGCCGAGAGCGAGCCTCCGGGGTGCCCCGATTTGGCGGCGCCGGTCATCTCGATAATCTCGCGGCGAACACGTTTACAGATGGCTTGAAGTTCTTCTATGGATTTCGGCATTGAATGTCCCGATTTTAGCATCACGCGCGCTATTTCAACTCAGGGGCCGGGGGCCGGGGGCCAGGGGCCGGGGGGCGCTGCTCTGGTACTGGATTCGTCCCGCGGTTACTTCTTCTCCTTCACCCGCTTGAACTCCTCGCGGATTCCCTGCAACTGGCGGGCGTGCGTCTCGGCGTGGTTGGCATAGCCCTCCAGCAGGCGGAGCAGGGTCATCGGCCCGTTCTGGGTGTGGTTGCCGGCGCGCTCGAAAACGGTCTCGGGGAGCCCCTTGAGCAGCTCGTGATTCTCCGCGCGAATGCGCCGGAAGGTCTCGAGCGATTGTTTCGGCTTGCGGCGCGCGTAGTCCAGGTTGCGCGCCCAGGCGTCCTGGTCGAAGGCCACCAGGGTGGGGTTGTCTTCGGCGATCACCTGGCGAAAGCGATGCGCGCCCACCATCTCGGCGTCGGCCAGGTGAGCGACAATCTGCCGGATGCTCCACTTGCCTGGAGCGGGCAGGAAATCCTCCTCCTCGCCAAAAACGCCGGTCAGGACCACGGCCAGCAGCTCCGGGCCGCGGCGGTATCGTTCCAATAGCGCTGGTATGTCGGACATGGTATTGACATCCATGGTAATCCCCGCGGCGCATGGGTGGAGACGGCGCCGGCGCTACAATGAAATCGCACGGGCATGGCAGGAGCGCTGTTCGAAGAGCCGGGCGGATTCGACCGCGAGGGACTGGCGGCGAAGTTGCGGTCGGCGGTGTCCGAGAACATCTACATTGGCGGCAGTTCCTGGAAATACGAGGGGTGGCTCGGGCAGGTATACACTCGCGGGCGCTATCTTTCGCACGGGCGCTTTTCCAAGCGGCTCTTCGAGAGCGAGTGTCTGAGGGAATACGCCGAGACCTTCTCCACGGTGTGCGGCGATTTCGCGTTCTACCAGTTCCCCACGGAAGATTTCTGGCGCAAGCTGTTCCGGCAGGCGCCGGAGAACTTTCGCTTCGCTTTCAAAGTGCCGGAACAGATCACCTGCAAGGTGTTTCCGCGGCACGCGCGCTACGGGGCGCAAGCGGGCAAGCCGAACGAGGCATTCCTCGACGCCCGGGCGCTCGAGCATATGTTCCTGCGGCCGCTGCTGCCGTACCGGGAAAAGACAGCGCCGCTGATCTTCGAATTCGGCGCGTTCGGGCGTCGGAGCTTCGGGGACCTGAGCGAGTTTCTCGACCGGCTGGACCCGTTCCTGGCGAGCCTGCCGCCTGAGTTCCGCTACGCCATCGAGATCCGCAATCCCGAATTCCTGGCGCGGGATTACTTCGCCTGCCTGCGCTCCCACCGCGTGGCGCACGTGTACAACGCGTGGTCGAGGATGCCGGAATTACGGCACCAACTGGCGATTCCCGAATCCGCGACGGCGGATTTCCTGGTGTGCCGCGCCCTGCTGCGCCGCGGCCGGCCGTACGAGGACGCGGTGGCGATGTTCTCCCCGTACACCGAGGTGAAGGACCCGAATCCAGAGGCGCGCGAATCCATGCGCGTGCTCATCGGGCGGGCGCGCGAGAACAAGCAGTTCCTGTTCCTGTTTGTGAACAACCGCCTGGAGGGGAATGCGCCGCTGACCATTCTGTCGCTCCTGGAGCCGTGAAGGGCGCGGCGGCGCGCATGTTATACTTTGGAATTCACGCCTCACCGAAGGGCCCGTAGCTCAGTTGGTTAGAGCGCTACCTTGACACGGTAGAGGTCCGGCGTTCGAGTCGCCGCGGGCCCACCACCAACTCATTCAAAAGGCTGGATAGATGAGCGTCCAAGTGGGAGGCGCCAGTCCGTTTTTCCCGCACAATTCCCGCACAATCTGCGGGAAGGAGCCTCGTGGCTACCCTCTCGACCGCGGCTCCACGCCGCACCAACGAGGGCTTGACGTACAGCATGGTTGTTTCGACCTTCGCGTGCCCGGCCTGGTCCCGAGTTTCAAAGGCCGTCGCGCCCTCCTCGGAGAATACCGTGAGGTGCGTTCGACGGAAGGTGTGCCATCCGAATCCCTCGAAATACAGGCCGAGCGCCTTGACCACTGGCCGCAGCTCGTAGCGGAGCACGGACCGCTCGTCCAACGGCTGCCCAGCGGCATGGAACACGAACGAATCGGGCAGCGCCTCGGCTGGTTGGAGCACTTTGTACCGCTCGATCAGAACGCCCATCGGCAGATCGCGCCGTGAGCTGCGCGTCTTCGGACTACCCTGTTCGCCCCTGTAGTTGCGCTCGCGGACTTCGATGACTCCCCGGCGAAGATCCACGTACTTCCACTTCAGGCCGAAGATCTCCGATGTCCTCATTCCCGTTACGATGAGCGTTTCGACAATCAATCGAACCTGAGACCCTGGCGCCAGGGCCTCGACCACTTTTCGCACTTCGTCGTCACTCAATGCACGATTGTTCCGCTTCCACTCCTTTTCCCCGATCTCGGTCCCGGCGACCGGATTCGGTTTGAACCAGTACTTCCATCCGGCAGCGCACGTGAAGAGGCCAGACAGCAGGTTCTTCATGTCACTGCGGCTCCACCATGACAGGCCGTCCCTCCGTTTCTCCGTCAGGGAGGCTTGGAGCCGCTCGGTTGTGATGTCGCGCAGCCGCAACGAACCGAAGGCCGGAAGAAGATGGGTATCGAACAAGCTGGAGTACTTCTGTTGCGTGCCCAGCCCTAAGTTCGGCATGAAATCGCGCCGGTAGAGGCTGACAAAATCGCGGAAGGGGATTTGATCGCGCAACGTGAACACCTGGTTGTTCACCTCGACAACCAGGCCGTCCCGCGCCCGCTCAGCTTCGCGCTTTGTCATCTCGTCGCAGTAGCCCAAGCGCTGCCACTTTTCCTTGCGTTCGAACTTCTTCGTTTGCTCGTTGTAGAGCCGCACCCGATATCGCAGGTACCAATAGGGGCGCGCTCCGTCCTGCCGAAGCACATTCGGCTTCTGATACTCGCGTCTTGCCATTCGTTCTCCTGAGAATGGCCCGACGAAGGTTGACTCGCAAGCGAGCATAGCACGGACGGCCCCTATAAGGTATGAGGGTTTTGCGGGGCGGAATCTGTCAGAGCGAGTGCGAAAAAGCAGGGGACCACAGGGGGAGGAGAGAACCTCGCGGAGGTGTTTCTCTCAGCCGCGGCGAACGCGCGGCGCCGGCTGTGGTGGCCTCGACCAGGTTCTGAGAAACGGGGACCACGGCGCGCCGACTGGCCTTGCAAGAGCGGACTCATGGCGTGCATCGCCTAGTCCGGGGGTAAGTCCGGGACTGAGTCCGGGTGGCCGGGCTTGAGCCGCGGGTCTACTTTATGAGCAGGCCCCAGCAGGACAGTCGGTGGAACGACACCGTCATCCGGGCCGTTAAGCTGAAGCTCAAGCGGAACCGGAGGGACGGCACTCCGGCGCCTTAACGAAGGCAACTCTCGCACCCTTTACGATGTCCTTCTGGATACGGGCCGACTCGGTTGCGGTCTCATTTCCATACTCGTTGATGTGATAGGGGAACACGTACTGCCGAGATACCGCTCTGTCGTCTGAACCGAGGCCGTGACCGAGAATCCAACCTAGCTTGGACCTCCCTGGCCCGGCGCGCCCCACAAGCGGCTTCCTTCAAGTCCTCCTTATCGAAAGTGTCTCGGATCGATGTGGCGCTACGACAGACCCTTCCCCGCCGAGGCACTTCCGATCAAGGCTAACGACTTATCGCCACGAATCCCTCTATAGAGAGCAAGCGGCACGGCTCGAGGCTCGTCGACGGGACTGTCGAACCCGCATCGTCAAGCGACGCAACCTCACCCCAATGCTTGCGTAGATCGCCCGACCGTCGCCATGCCCGTTGATAGATCGCACGGTGGACTATCTTTCCACACCATTCGCTTCCAGGAGACTGGTCGTCAGCGCTTCCACTCGTCGTGCGCGGTCTTGATCGCGCCGGGGAAGGCGATGACGTCCGACGGGAACACCTCGATGAACAGGCCGTTCTTGCTTCGTCCCACCCCGCCTTGGGGAGACATGGCGTTGCGAAGCATCCGGAGGAAGGACGACTCGGTGCACGGGATCGCGTTATGCATCAGCTGCAGGAATCCGTTGCCTCCCCCGGCGCAGCCTGCGCCTTTGCCATTCTTGCCGAACCAGACGTTGGTCTGCCAGGCCGTCGGGATGTTGTTGGCGCGCGCAAGATTCACGGTCCGCTGATCGGCCGGCAACGTGTCCAGGAGGAAACAGTCCTGCACCGCCAGGTGCCCGGGGATGGTTTGCGCCGCCGTGCGCACGAGGTCGTCGAGGAGCTTGTTGTTGATCCCGATCGCCTGGGACCTCGGCATGGGCGGCCCAATTTCGCCGATGGGCGGGAAGGCGAACATCACAATGACGGGCAGGACGACCAGCGTGTTCGGAAAAGAGCGCTCATACGACGCCGCGATCCCCTGCATGGCCTGAACGACGAGGGACGGTCGATACCCCACCCCCGCCCAGATGCCCGGATTGTGCGTGACGCACGGGCTCGGGCTGGTGGATTCCTCGGGGCGTTCGTTGGGCAGCGCGAGCTCCTCGGTCAGAGTGTTCATGCCCGTGAGCTTGATCGCCGTCACGTCGCGGTCATAGCCCGTCTCTTGCAGGTGGCGGGACAACTGCGCCAGCATGTCCGCGAACGCGTCCTGGTAGCGAGGATCCCAGGGCGGCGGCATCGAGACGTCGTTGCACGGCTCCTGCCCGCCGTGGTACGTCACCTTAAAATCGAGGCGCCGGAGGCCCATGCCGAGCGGAGGCAGCGCGAACAGCCACTTCGGCGTACCTTTGCCCGCCGCGACCGCGAGCTCCACGGCCAGATGATGCGAGCGCGCTGCCGCGAGCTGGCGGTCTATGGTCGTGAAGTCGTAGGTCTTGAGCGCGGGTGAAATCTCCGACCAGTCGACATGCACACCGACCCCGTCGACGCCCGGGACAGCAAGGGCCTTGTCGAAGTCGCCCTTCTTCACCGCCCAGGGGTAGGACCACACGTAGATCCCGCGGGCGGCCGGGGCAGTGGCCGGAGCAGCGGCCAAGGCAACCGAGCCGAACCCCTGGAGCACCGGGCTTGTCAGTGACGTGGCGGTATTCGCGGAGTCCGAAAGGGGTTGAGAAGTCCACGTCGAGAGAGCGAGACTCATCGTCAGGCAACAAAGAGCCAGTGATTTCTTCATTCACACCCCCAATCATCGTCGTCGAGTTTAAGGGAGAGCGAACCATATTATCAAATGTCGGACAGTCTTTGAGGGAAATCCGGTCGCACGACATCCGAATATGATTACAATGCAGTCGGCACGCGGCGCATCGTGTTGTGCGCGACGCAATGTGACGTTCTTGCTGCTTGCGGCTGGCTGTGAGGCCGTGGATTCCCCTGAAACGGTGTAGGGTTCACGAAACCACATGACCGCGTAGTCGCCATCCCGCGGATTGGGCGCCTGCGAAGCAGTTCCGACCGTGTAACGCACCACTTGAAAACTGCGCACAGGACGCGGGAAACCCATGAATGGTCTTTCTGCCAGGATGGTGGCCCGGCAAAAGGTGGGAGCGACCCCCGAAGCGCCGAAGAGCGCGGAGCGGTGTTCTGGGCGGCTCAAGCCGCCCAAAACCGGGGTCGCTCCCACCCTTTGCCCCTCCCAACGGGCCACCCACGCCCAACCCAGAAGTGTCTGTGAACTCCTGCACTTAGGTCGCCGGCCGCCGCTCGCGCTCTTCCTCGGAAGGTGTGTTTGCGGCGCCGGTGGTGGCCTCCAGAGCCCGCTCCACAACTTCCTCGGGCGAACGGCCTACACCGCGAGCGAGCGCCGCTTCCAGCAGCTCCTGCCCGTGAGGTGTTAGGTTGACCGTCATCGATACCAGTATACGCTGCGAGCCGCGGGGCATCTCGGGACCCGTTGCGGGAGCTGAGTCAACCCCGTCGAGCCGTGGGTTTTTCTCCCGCACAATTCCCGCAGAATGCCGAATTCCCGCAGAATTCCCGCACTTCTGGGGCACACGTAAAAAGCTAAGTCATTTGTTTTCAGCCGCCAGTTCCGTCAGAACCGCCCTGAGCACCCTTGACACGGTAGAGGTCTGGCGTTCGAGTCGCCACGGGCCCACCATGAACTACTGCACCAGCGCAACGGCTTTTGAGAAAAGCCCGGTCTTCAAGCCGGTGGCATCGTACTGCAGGCTTGTTCCACCCGTAAACGAAACCTGCTTGGCGACGATTGCCGTGTACACATTGGAAACGCTGGACCCATTCGAGAACAATACCGATGTTGTCGGAAAATACAGGGTACCCGTTATTTTCATGGAGACGCCGCCGGAGAACGTGGCGTTCACGGCCGATGTAATCGTTCTGTTCTGATAAAACACGACCCCCATGTACGAACCGGACGTTGGCCCCGAGAAGGTGACGTTGGCGCCGTTGGAGATATTCACGGAACCATAGGTCGCGTTCGTCCCGGTGAGATAGAACATCACTCCGCTGCCGGTGTCGGTGGTTCCGCCAACGAGTGAAAGCGCGCCCCCGTTAATGATGTAAGTACCCGCGGCGAATGTAGCTGTGGCGCCGTTGCTGATGTTGATTCCGCCGCAATAGACTCCGGGGGTGAGCGCCCAGGTTCCATAGCCGGGACTATAGTTGGTATGGTCGCAGGCGCCGACTGCCGGCGACGGCAGTGAGGCGAACGGATCGGCGACCGAGGCCGCTCCGGTTGTAGGAGCAGGCGTGGTGCTGCCGCCATTGGTGATCGAGTCTCCACCCGCTATCGTAATCGCCGATGCGGTGACGGTCGATCCACCATTTACGGTTAAGGCGTCACTGTTGGAGGAATCTACCGCGATCGCGCAGCCGCTTAGCGCCACCGTAGCGCCATTGGTTGCCTGAAATGCGTTTTGCGCGGAAGGATCGAGTGCGTAGACGCAGTCGGGTGAAACCGTACCCACCAGCCCCGCCGTGGCTTTTGCCGTGATGGTGGAGGTGGCGGCCGCCCCGAGAAACCGGATCAGGCCCGTTTGCAAGGTTCTTTGCACAGTGACGGCAAACGCCGGAACGGTGGCGGACGAAAGAGTCACACCGGAAACGGTGGCCGGGAAACTCAACGTCACGGTGTCCGAGGTCGTTCCGCCAAACCCATTATTCCGCGCATAGACGCAGGGCGTTCGAGCGTCCGTCGTGGTGCAAACGGACGCGGCTATGGGAGGAGTTCCGGTCCCGAACGGATGCGCCGATGTCGCATTGGTGCCATCGAAAATGCTCATGATACCGGCTTGGGCGGCGGCATCCGCGGCAGCCTGCGCCATTTGCCGATGGGCGTACATTTGCCCGCCATCGATCGCCAACCCAAGCGCGCCGATCAGCAGGATGCTCATAGCCACCACGACCAGAATGACAGCCTGTCCGTCCTCGCGGCCGAAAGTATGCACAAGACGTTTCAAAATACGATGATCCCCTGTGTGGCGCTGCCCAGGCGCAACGTCTTGGAAAAGTACGTGATCAATGGATCGTACGGATATACGGCACTGACGGTTACGGACTGCCCGGGCGCATTGGAACCGCCCGGATAGGTTACGGTAACGACCAGAAGATTGGTGCTTAACAGGCCCCCGCTCGCGAAGTTCTTCACCACCGTCACAACTTGCGTGGGGTTGTTGCCCGGCCCGCTGGCGCTATCGACGGTCGCCCCGGTGGAACGCGAGTTGCCGTGCACAATCGCGTAACGCACGCCCGCGCGCGCCGCGTTGGCAACCGTCGTATACACCAGCAACATCCGGCCTGTCTCGACGACGAACAGAAGCAGAATGACCGTCAAGAGCGTCACCACGCTGAACTCCACCAGCGTTTGACCGGCACGCCCGGCACGCCCGCCGGTTCCGGCGCCGGCGGTCACTGGAGCATCCTCACGACTGCCTTCCGGTGAATTGTGCTGGATGGCAGAGTAGCGCCAATACCCAGTTTCGGAAACGAAAACAGCGGGATGTAAGGCTTATACGTGTATGTCACGTCCACCGTGGCCAGAGTATAGGTCGGCGCCTCGGGGTCGAAGAAGGTAGTGCAGCCATTCGCCGCCGTCGTGTTATTGGTGCATGTGGCAACCACCAGGCTGGACCGGTTCATTAGCGACGCGACGTCGTTCGTCACGAGCGTGGTGATTTGAGCCAGGGTCGCTGCGGTTGGCCTTCCCACCGAAGCGCTGGACATGCTCATATAGTCCGCTCCGGAGCGGGCCGCGTTCGCCACCGTAATCCACGCAAAGAGGTACCCCCCGAAGTTCACGGCGTTCACGGCCAGGAGAAACACCAGTGGAACCAGCAAGGCGAACTCGACCAGGGCCTGTCCTTTCCGGCGCGACGTCCCGTTGCCGGGCACACTACCTCCCGGTGGAACTGGAATGGCGCCCAGGAACGTCCGAAGACTCTCCTCCTCCTGGCGGTTGCGAAACACGAACTCGACGGCTACGCCGTCGGATCCGTGCCTGACCACTCGCGCGGGTATACAAATGGAAGCGCTGGGAGCCATCGCGCTATCCGCCCTCCGTCCTCTTTGAAGAATGAGCCGAATGATGGTGCCGGGGTACCAGCGTTCCGGCGTACAAATGTAGGCGCCGCTCTGGCTGATATCGTGGACCCGGCGTCCCTCCGGCGCGGAGCCATCCCAGTAATACACGAGAATCTCCGGATGGATACTCCTCGGCCCCCGCCTGGGTTCCTCCTCCTCCCGGGCCAGCCATCCTTTCATCTTGCCTATCGCATGCTGAAACATCGTCTCACTCACTGTTGCTAGTCCCGGAATACGGGTTGTGTGTCAGTCCCCTCCACGCACTCCTTCATTTGTTCCGGAGTGCAAATGAGCAATACATCGCCGATCTGCGTATAGGAGGAGTAAATGGCCCGCGAACGGAGTGCCAGAATGCTGGCACACTTGATCTTAATGGGCGAAACACGGAACGGCCCAAGCTGCTCGACGAGATGCAGCACGCGGTTCGCCGAATCCAGGTAGATCAAGTCGATGCCACAAAGCACCCCGATCGTGCGGACGCCACGGGAAGGAACGAGCCAGACGCCATCCTCTGGTGTCACTCCCCGCTTCTCCGAAAGCGCCCTCAGGCCCATCTGCCAGGTGTCGGCGGGAGCGACGCGAAGCCCCAAGAACGATTCGCGAGTCCGATTGAACACACACAAGGTTCGTCTCATAGTTGTCGCACCCGAAGACTGCGTCTCCCCGCCGACCCGGCGTCTCTCCAACATACGCTCCTTCGCGCTTGTCGCGCCCTTGCCAGTTTTCCGCGCCGTCCAACGGCGCGGCGCCCAAGGCGGCTACTTTACCGCTTTGCGGCGGCGTTGGATAAAGAACACTAAACCGATGACAAACAGAATGCCCGCCACGAGGCGGATAACGGTGGTCGTATCCATGATCTTCTCTCCTTTCTTTCGAGTTCACACGGCTCCGCGCCGGATCAACCCAAATACTTCTCAAATCCCTCCAACATAATGATCATGGAGGGGCCAAGCGTCACGACGAACAACGAGGGAAAGATAAACAAAACCAGTGGGAAGGTGAGTTTCACGGTGGTCTTCGCCGCCTTCTCCTCGGCTTCCTGCCGCCGTCGCGTGCGCAGCCCTTCCGCGTGAGTTCTTAAGGTCTTTCCGACACTGGTGCCGAACTTGTCCGCTTGGATCAATATCGATGCCAGCGAACGAATCGTGTCGACGTCGGTGCGTTCTCCAAAATGTTTCCACGCTTCGGCCCGTGGGCGCCCGGCCCGCTGTTCCAGGTATACGAGATTCAGTTCATCGGCGATGGCCGGCTGGCTGATCCGCAACTCCTCCGCCGTGCGCATGGTCGCCTTGTCGACGCTCAGGCCCGCCTCCACGCAGATCACCATAAGGTCCAGTGCTTCCGGAAGACCCAAAGTCAGATTCGTCTTCCGGGCGGAAATGCGATGATTCAGCCAGAAATCGGGCGCCAGGTACCCGAGGCCCGCCGCCAGTGCATACACGAAAAGTGGAGAGTATGCGTACACCTGCGTGACGGTGGCAAGCAGGCATAACGCGCCTGGAACGAGCACCTTGGAGCTATAGAAAATGTTGACATAGGATGGTTCGCGATAACCCGCCTTCCCCAGCCGTTTCTGAACGGTCGAGACATCGGCCGGATTTCTCGGCACGAGTTTCTGGAATGGCTTTACCAGTTTTTCGAGCCTGGAGCCCGGGGCCGGCGCGAGGCTACGCAGCAGACTGGCGTCCTCCGCCCTGGACACCACTTGCGAAAGTCTTCGTAGCGTCGTTTGCCGGTAGAAGAGTAAGAAACCGAGACTCGACATCAAGAGAAAGGCCGCCAGGAACGCGAATATAGCAAGCTGCATCATGTGCCTTTCAAACGCGGATACGAACAATCTTCCGGATAATGAGGGCGCCGACAATGTCCATGCCGACGGCTGTGTACAGCAGTTTCAAGCCTATCGGGCGCTTCCACAACACGCTCATTCCGTCGGGATTCACGAAATACATGGCAAGCCCGAGCCCCACGGGAAGCAGTGAAAGTACCCAGCCGGTCAACCGCCCTTGTGCGGTGTGAACGCTCACCTGCTTCTTCAACCTGAACCTCTCGCGCGTGGTCTCAGCCACCTTCTCCAACACTTCGGCCAGATTCCCGCCACTTTCCTTCTGAATCAGCACGGCGGCGACAAAGATACGAAAGTCCTGGATAGGGGCCCTCTGGGTGAGATTCACCAGGGCAGTGCGCAAGTCGACACCGTAGTTTTGTTCCTCGAAACACTTGCGAATTTCTCCGCTAATCGGCTCATGACAGTCCTGGGCGACGGCTCCCAGACTGGCGATCAGACTGTGGCCCACGCGGAGAGCGCTGACCATCATGCCGAGCGCCTCGGGCAATTGCTGTTCCAGCTTAGATAGACGCTTGGCACGCCGATGCCGGACGTACAAGAAGGGCAGCGGAAGAAAGCCGGCCGAGAGCAGCAGCGCCGGGAGCCCGGCTCCCAATCGCAGATAGAGCACGTATCCCAGGAAGGCGAAACCGGCGATGGATGTCAGAACCAGGGTTCCGAGCGTCAGGGTCACACCGGCTTGATACAGGTACAGGCTGGACACCGACGCCAGGTTCAGTTCGGTCAACCAGTGGTTGAGCCACGGAATCGCACTCAAACGCCGGTGAGCTTTCCGAATATCGGTGGTGTTCTCTTCACCATCCGCCGGCGCAAACTCCTGATCCAGTGCGGCGAGCCTGGTAGTTACCTGCTGGGACGCGCCTTTTCCAATCAGCGCGGCAACCAGTACGGCGACCGCGAGCCCCCCCACACAGATCGACAGGACCATTAGCAACATATGGCGACCCTTTCTTCGGTTCCGTGCGGCATGCTCATTCGACCTCCACGGAGCGCTCAAAGAGCTCGGCCGGCAGCAGGATGCCGGCCACACGCAGCCGGTCGAGGAATTTGGGACGAATCCCGGTGGGCTGAAACGAACCCACGACTCTTCCATCCGGGCCGATGCCTTTGCGGACGAAGTTAAAAATGTCGTGCATGCTGACGACGTTTTCTTCGAGGCCGGTGATCTCGGAAATATTGACCACTTTCCGGGTGCCGTCGCTCATGCGCGACACCTGCACGATCACCGAAATCGCGGACGCAATCTGCTGGCGGACGGATCTCTCCGGCATATTGACACTGGCCATGGCTACCATGGACTCCAGCCTGGAAAGAGCGTCGCGGGAGGTGTTCGCGTGGATGGTGGTCATCGAACCCTCGTGCCCGGTATTCATGGCCTGCAGCATGTCGAACGCTTCGTCGCCGCGAACCTCGCCGATGATGATCCGGTCCGGCCGCATGCGAAGACTGTTGATCAGGAGCTGTCGCTGGCGCACCGCTCCCAGTCCCTCCACGTTGGGAGGCCTGGTCTCCAGCCGCACGACATCCTCGTGTTTGAGTTGCAACTCGGCGGCGTCTTCGATGGTGACGATCCGCTCGGTCTCGGGAATGAAGCTGGAGAGGATGTTCATGAATGTAGTCTTGCCCGCTCCGGTGCCTCCCGAGATCAGGATGCTGATTTTCGCTTTTACGGCGGCGGCCAGAATCTGCATCATCTCGGCGGAAATGCTCTTGAGTTTCACGAGAGCCTCCGCCGCGACCGGCCCGCTGCCGAAGCGCCGGATGGACATGCAGGGGCCGTCGAGGGCCAGCGGCGGAATGATGGCGTTCACGCGCGAGCCGTCCGGAAGCCTGGCATCCACCATGGGCGAGGATTCATCCACCCGGCGGCCTACGCGGCTCACGATGCGATCGATCACCTGCATCAAGTGCCGGTCGTCCCGGAATTTCGCGCTGGTCCTCTCCAGGATTCCACCACGTTCCACATAGATGACGTTTCTGTTGTTGACCAGAATGTCCGATACCGTGGGATCTTTCAACAAGGGTTCCAAGGGTCCCAACCCAAAGACTTCGTCCAGAAGCTCGCTCTCAACCCGGTCTTTTTCCGAGCCATTCAGAGGTATTCTCTGGGCGCCGACAATCTCCTGAATCACCGAGCCGACCGCGCGGCGCGCTCTGGCGTCATCGACCGAAGAGAGCTTTTCGAGATCGATCCTGGATAGCAGCATGCCATGCAGATCGGTTTTCAGTTTTTGGAAATCCAGGACTTCCATTTAAGTTCCCGCCGCATCCGGCAGCCCCCGCAGGCCGAAGAGGTTGAACCCTTGGCTGGCCTTCTTTGCCCCGGCCAAGGGCTTGCCGCAGGCGGCTCTCGCCATCTGCGCCACGGCGCGCGTATAGGGCGAATCCTCCATGGCGACCGGAACACCCTTGTCCTGCGCGGTCCGGACCGCGGTGTAGGCGTTGGGAATCTTCCAGTCCACCGGCCGCGTCAAGGCGTTCGTGGCGCTGTCGCCATCGATATTGCCGTGGCGCGCGTTGAACCGGTTGGCAACCACTTGCAGATGGCGGCACCCGTCCCGGGCGGAAAGAAATGAGATCAACCGGTGCGCGTTGCGCAGCGACGCAAAGGTCATTTCCGTGACGAGATAGAGCGTGTCCGCCATTCCAAACAGCGTTTCCTGAGTGTCGCCGTGACAGGTACCGGAATCCACCACCACGTAGTCGAACTCCTCGCGTAGAATCCGGAATAGCCTCCGGACGCCTTTGTCGTCGGCCAGGTGAAAAAAGTCGTACTTTTCCGGAGAGCCCAGTACCGCCAGTCCGGAGCTGTGCCGGATCAAGAGAGTCTTCAGAAACTCGCGGTCGAGCCGGGCGGCGTTCGCCAGCGCGTCCATCACCGAGAAAGTCGCGGTCATGCCGAGCCCGGGGGCAATCTCACCCAGTTGAAAATCCATGTCCACCACCACGACTTTAGCGCCGGACTCCTTCGTCAGAGCCAGCGCAAAATTGAGAGCGATGGTGGTGACGCCTACACCGCCTTTCGAGGGCACAAAAACCAGCGCCTTCCCCAGGGCTTTCTTTTGATCGGGCTGGCGGGAGCAGGTACGGGCAAACGCTTCGCCCACGGTTTCCGGAAGGAATGGCTCCGCCAGGAAGTCGCGCGCGCCCGCTTGCATGGATCGGCGCATCAAGGCGGAATCGGTCCGGCTGGAGGCGGCCATCACGGTCATGGCGGCGTTGTAGCGGCCCATGTTTTCGATTACATGGATGGCCTGCTCGACATCGTCATCCAGATCCACAATGAGCACCTGGCAGCCCAGCCGTGCCATGGCGGGCAGCTCGTCCCGCGACGGATAGGACCCGAACTCGTGAACCACAGGAGCAAACGGTGTTCCGGCCAGTGCCGTTACGAGCGACCGGCGTCGCGTGGCGTTCGGCATAACTAGCGCGACCGCGAGCGCGGCCGGTCCGTCGGAATCCGGAACATTGGGCATAGTGGAACCTGTTAACTGATAGCTTTTACCGGTCTTGCCGTCATATTGCAAAAAAGGAGAAAATTGTCCCGAGCGCGATCGCCGGAGCGTAGGGCATGCTCCGCGCGGAAGGGTTATCGAGAACCAGGCTGGGATGCGGATGAACACCCTTGGTCCAGAACGCCGAGACGAGATCGCTCGCGCCTTCGAGCGATTCGCCCAGCGATCCGTGGCAGGCCGCCCAGATCAGCCCCAGCACGCCGCCCGCGAGGCCCGTTGCCACCAGTGCGATACCCAGTTGCCCGGGGCCGATCCATCCTCCCACCGCGGCGCATAGTTTCAAATCGCCGCAGCCCATCCCGCGGAGCCAGCAGAGCACTCCCGCGACGGCGGCCGCGAGCGCTATGCCGCCCATGCTTTGTCCCAGACCTTTCACGCCGTAACTGGCGGTGTTCACGATGACACCGGCGGCCAAAAATGGCAGCACGAGCCAGTTCGGGATGCGCCGGCTATGGATATCCACAACCGTTGCCATCGCCAGCAGGGCGAGAATCGGCCACCACGCAATCGAGTGCATGTTCATAGGGGCCCGCCAGAGAAAGCGGACGGGCTTCCGCGCGCCCGCCCTCCACTCCCGGGGGTTAGCTGGTGTAGGTGGTCAGCTTGGTGCCGACGGATGTGAAAGCGGTACCAATGGTAGTTGCCAGGGTTTTCATGCTGACGGTTGCAGCCAGCGCGATCAACGCAACTACCAGGGCGTATTCGACCAGATCCTGCCCGCTCTGATCCTCAATGAACGCATCTGTCAGGTTCCGCATCTTCATGTAGAGCTTCAGAAAGTTGTTTTTCATGTACTTGATCTCCTGCCATGTGTAAGAGCATTCCGAGAGCCGTTTGCGACACGGGCGGGTAGATCGTTCCAGGTCAGTGGTTTATAGTGCGGAGGGCGATTGTCCCTAGGGGCCAACTGTTAGCGGTTGTCTACACAGCCGTTTTCAGCAGTGAACTAACAGGTAAAATCGGACGCTTCGGGGCGTCCCGGGCGGCCGCGCGGCGCATCGGCCGATTGGCCTCTCGATTGCCACGAAACCGGTGATGACGTCCCGCCAGCCACTGGATACGGCCATCCTGATCGCCGCCACGGCGCTCACGCGTTTCGTCTTCAGAAGTCATTACCTGTACGACATCGACTCGGTCAACTTCGCGCTGGCCCTGAAGCGCTTCGACCCCAGCGTCCATCAGCCGCATCCGCCGGGCTATTTTCTGTATGTATGTCTGGGCCGCCTGGCCAATCTGCTTTTCCATGACGCCAACGCGGCCCTGGTCGCGATCGGCATCGTCTTCAGTTGCGCCGCGGTGGCGATGATTTATGTCCTGGCCGATCGCTGGTTTGGCCGCCACGCCGCCCTCTTCGCCGGACTCATCTTTCTCTTCTCTCCCCTGGCCTGGTTTCACGGTACGGTGGCGCTCACTTACGCGGTCGAAGCCTTCTTCTCGGCGCTCATCGGGTATCTGTGCTGGCGGATCGCCGGTGGAGAGGCCCGGTTCATTTTGCCGGGCGCGATGGTGGTGGGCGTGGCGGCCGGTTTCCGTCCATCCTCGCTGCTCCTGCTGGGCCCTCTTCTGCTCTATTCGTTTCGTAACGCCAACCGCAAGCAGGCTGCTGCCGGAATCGGCGCGCTGGCCCTGACGCTGCTGGCGTGGTTCGTCCCCATGATCGGGATCGGCGGCGGACGGCCTTACCTCTCATCGCTGGTGTCGCTGTGGCTGGCCGTGCCGTCGAGGGGGACGGTTTTCAATTCCTCCGTGTTCAACTCTCTGGCCCGCGCCGCGACCATCCTGGGCATCTATTTCCTCTGTTTCGGTTGCGCCGCCATACTTCCGCTCCGGGCGCGCTCCGGGGATTCCTCCGGCGACCGGCCGAAGACCGTCTTCACGCTGGTCTGGGTAGGGCCGGGCCTGTTCTTCTTCACGTTCATCTTCCTGAAGTTCGTAAACAGCGGCTATCTTCTGGCGCTCGCTCCGCCGGCTTGCGCCTGGATGGGTCTGTGGGCCTCAAGCTGGTACGCGAATGTTCACTGGCCCAGAGCGCTGAAGATCGTGGCGATCATAGGCTGCGCCGCTGCCAATACCCTGATATTCCTGTGCGCTCCCGTGTATTGTTCGTACCGAGCAGTCCGGCGATTTGAAGCGGAGCTCCGGAACATCATCGAAGTTCTGCCGCAAATCGCACCGCCGCGGGACAGTCTGATTGTCGGTTTCGATTCTCATTTTCTGGGTTATCGGCACGCTGGATACTACCTGCCCGGCTACTTGACGGTTCAGTTCCCGGAAGTCCAGCTCGCCTCGGGGAAGCGAGTGTTTGCGATGCGGGATCGGGATACCTGGCTCGAGACCGGGCTCCCCGCCACCTCCGTGCACGACTTCGTCATGCTCCCACTGCCTCTGGGCGCGAGCGAGTATGGTAACTATATGGCTCTGGTGCGAAAGCGCTTTCTCCCCGGTGAACTGCGCACGGTCATGCGTGGGGGCCATGAGTTTGCAATCGGACCCATTGCGGATCTCGGAGTTCTGTTTCCCGGCGCCGTGCGCAAACCGGCCTGTGAACGGACAGCGACTACGGGCACACCCTTAGTGAACAGCCGTTAACAGCCGCTCGTCCGCCGGACTCTGGCTGCACCACAACTAGCTGACTTGACAATGGATTGGACTCGACTCCGCGCCGTGGCCTTCCAAGTGCATAAACAATCGCGTGCGACACGGACAATCGTCGGCTTGGTCGAGAGTAGGCGGGTGCCCTGTTTGGGCACTTAGCCTTTACATAAAGATACAGACGCTGGCCGAATTTTTCCTCGACGAGCAGGGCCAGGATCTGGTCGAGTATGGACTGCTGCTTGTGCTGATTGCCCTGGCCGCTGCAACCGGCATTAATGGCGTGGCCACGGCCATTGGCAACGCTTTCACTAGGGTCGGCACCACGCTCGGCACTTATATCTCCTGACCGGTGCTGGCGCAGCGTGGCACATTGGAATCGAGCGCATGATAGCAGCTTCCGGTCTCGCTCAATCGGGCGGGCCTTCGTTCCTGATTATCGAAGTGGGCGTCAGTCTGATTGCCTTTGCGGTGGCCGTTTGTTGGCCGGGAGCGGGGAGAACGTGGCTATCGAAGGCGGAGCGATGCTTCGGCCGCCTGGCGCGCCGGCGTGGACTATCGGTTCTGGCAGTCGGCGCCGCGGCGCTCACGCTCCGGCTGGCGATTCTTCCGTGGTCGCCCATTCCCAAGCCGTTTATTCATGACGAGTTTGCCAACTTGCTGGCGGCGGACACGTTCGCCTCCGGCAGGCTGACCAATCCGACCCACCCGATGTGGGTGTATTTTGAGAGCTTTCACATCACTCAACAGCCGACCTACATGTCCATGTATTTCCCGGCGCAGGGCCTGCTTCTCGCGGCGGGGAAGGCATGGGCGGGCAATCCCTGGTTCGGCGTCTGGCTCAGCGCCGGGCTGATGTGTTCCGCGATGTGCTGGATGCTCCAAGCGTGGCTGCCGCCTGGCTGGGCGCTGCTAGGCGGCGCGCTGGCGGTGATGCGGCTGGCTCTCTTCAGCTACTGGGTCGATAGCTACTATGGGGGCTCGCTAGCGGTGATCGGCGGCGCGCTGGTGCTGGGCGCTCTGCCGCGCGTGATGCGCACCGCCCGGATTCGCGACGGGCTGTGGATGGCGCTGGGAGTCGCGATCCTCGCCAACAGCCGCCCTTACGAAGGCCTGCTACTGTCGGTCCCCGTGGCTGGCGCCCTGCTCTGGTGGGCCGCCACGAAGACGCGGCCGGCCGCATCCGTTTGTCGCCGGCGCGCCGTGGCGCCAGCCGCGCTGCTGCTGATTGTGGCCGGAATGGCCGCCTACTACGATTACCGCGTCTTCGGCCATGCCTGGACGCTGCCTTACCAGGTGAATCGGGCGACTTATGCATCGGCGCCGGTCTTTCTTTGGCAGCAGCCCCGGCCCGAGCCCGTATACCGGCACAAAGTCATGCGCGAGTTCTATTCCCAATGGGAACTGGGCGATTTCCTGTACGCCAGGACGCCGGCCGGGTTCCTACACGGGGTGGCACAGAAACTGGGAATCGTGCTGTTCTTCTTCTTCGGCGTGGCGCTCGTTCCGCCCCTGATCCTGTTGCCGCGAGTGCTCCGGGATCGCCGCCTGCGCTTTCTGGTTGCCGCCGGCGCCATCTATGGGGCCGGTCTGGGTTTAAATGCGTGGCTATTCCCGCACTACGTTGCCCCGTTTACGTGCGCACTCTACGCCATTCTCTTGCAGGCCATGCGCCACCTGCGCCTGTGGCGTCCTGGACACCAACCGTTGGGATTGGCGCTGGTACGCATCATCCCCGTAGTCTGCCTGATGCTGGTTGGACTCAGGCTATGCAGCCAGGCCTTGCACCTCTCCATCCCCCGCTGGCCAACCATGTGGTACGGCACGGCGCCGTTTGGCCTTCCGCGCGCCCATGTCCTAGCCGAACTGGAAGGCTACCCCGGCCCACAACTCGCGATCGTCAGATACGCTCCCGATCATCGGCCCTTCGACGACTGGGTATACAACGCAGCGAATATCGATCGGTCCAGAGTGGTCTGGGCGCGTGAAATGGAGACCCGAAACAGTCTGGAGCTTCTCCGGTACTTCCCCGACCGGAGGGCCTGGCTGGTGGAACCGGATTCCCATCCGCCAAGAATCTCACCCTATCCACGGCGGCCGTAGCGGCGCACCAGGAACGCCGCGAGTCAGGTGCCCGTCGAAGCCGACAACGGATCGTCGTCTTCTTCCGGACCCTTGATGAGGCGATGCAGATAAGTCCTGGAAATCTGGAGGCTGCGGGCCGCCAGCGTCTTGTTTCCGTGGCACTCCGCCAGGGCCGCGTGCGCCAGCCTGGTTTTGTAATCCCGCATTTGTTCTTCGAAGGAAGCTCCGGGCAGAGAGTCCCCCAGGCCCAGCAGGTCCGGGTGCTGCATGGTTTGGGGCAGATCCTTAGGTTGGATGGTGTCGTCGTCGCTCAGGATGATGGCCCCCTGGATCACATTCTCCAGTTCACGGACATTTCCCGGCCACTGATACTCGAGTAGCAGCGCCATGGCATTCGGTCTCACGCTGGACATCGACCGTTGGTAGAGGCGCGAGTATTCCTTCAAGAAATGCTCAGCCAGCCGTGGGATATCTTCCGTGTGGTCCCGCAGCGCCGGGGACTTGATTCCCATGACGTTGACCCGGTAGTACAGATCCTCGCGAAACGAGCCTTCTCTCACCATCTCCAGCAGGTTTCTGTGAGTCGCAAACAGCAGGCGGGACTGTAGGGGGATCAGTTGGCTGCTTCCCAAGCGGCTGAATTCCCTCTCCTGCAGCACCCGCAGCAGCTTGACCTGCGTGTACGCGCTGAACTCGCCAATCTCGTCGAAGAAGAGGGTGCCGTTGGCGGCCTCTTCCATGTACCCTTTTCGCCTGGTGGCCGCGCCCGTGAACGCTCCCTTTTCAGCGCCGAACAACTCCGCTTCGATGAGCGTATCCGGAATGGCCCCGCAGGGAACGGCGACAAAGGGGCGTTCCTTTCGGTTGCTCAGGTTATGAATCGCGCGGGCGATCAACTCCTTGCCGGTCCCGCTCTCACCGGTGATGAGCACGGGCGCATCCAGCTTGGCCACGCGCCGGATGAGACCGTAGACCACCTGGAAGCGTGCGCTCGAACCGATCAACTGGTCGCAGCCGGAAGCAGTCAACGATTGGCGTTCCTGTTCGCGCTCCTGCTTTAAAACGGCGAATTCATGCGCCCGGCGGACGACAATCTTCAGTTCCGGCAAAACCGGCGGCTTGCGGATGTAGTTGTAGACCCCGCGCTCCACCAGATCCATCGCCGTTGCCTTGCTGTCGTCATCTGTCATCACCACCACGGGTACGCCGAAATCGCGGATTTCGTCGAAGAATTCGAATTGCTGCTGATTCGGGTACGAACTGGAATTCAGGTCGAGGATGAGGACATCGCACTGCCCCTGGGAAATCAGCTCCCGAACCCGGTCCCGGCGCCGTTCGAAGAAGGTAGAGAACCCGCTGCCCAGGGTCGGCGCCAGAAGGGCTGCCAGATCGACGTCTTCCGAATGTAGCAACAAACGTATCATTAAGTGGCCGGGCGACCCACGAGAAGGATTGCCCGTTCCCTCATCTCCAGGACTCCGAGCCATCTGTCCTGCAAAAGTCCCTTTACCGTAGTCTCTTTCATTATCGGAAGTTTCATTTGAAAACATGAGTAATGGGAGGATCTAAACCGCAACTAGCGATAACACTAATGTAGGAAATAGGGTCTTTCCCCTAGAACTAGGCGGGTTCCCGGCCCATCGCATTGCTCGCAGAGATGGAGATCGTGGACGGAGCCGCTGGAAAAGCGCAGCGTGGCGTGGAGTCCCACTCTGCCGGCACGGGTGCCCAATGCCACTTAGTTTTCCCAGAAACAGGAATTCTACGGAAGTTGTGGGGCAGGTTGGCAACCTGCGGCGGGTTGGTAACCCGCCCGGATCGCCTGTAAACAGGCCCACCAGCGCCGGTTGCCAACCGGCGCGCAGGATACCATCCTGCCCCACAATCCATGCAGGATGCTCGGTCCCACGAAAACTAAGTGGCATTGGGCACGGGTGCCTGCGCCGCGTGGCCCACGCAGTCATTGCGAAGTGATGCTTGCGTGGTCCCGGTGGAACCGAGAACGGCTGTCCCCATCTCCGGCTGAGTGCCGCCGTGTAACGAATTGGCGGTCGGCATAAAGTATTCCTAATGAACCGACGAATATTGATCATGAGACCGGTGCGCGCAAGCCGGGGCGAGGCGAGTGACTGGAGAAGGCCGTGAAATCAGATAACAGAATTCGGATCGCGCTCTATACGCAGCTATCGTTTGTGGCCGAAGGGTTGGCCGCCGTCTTCGGCACCCATGCGGATCTTGACTTGGTCGCACGTCGGGATAGTCTATCCGGCACGCTCGACGGCCTGAAGTCCACCCGGCCGGACGTGCTGCTGGTTCACCTGCTGTCGGGGGTCAAACTGTCGGAGTTGCGCGAGATACGGTCTGCCGACAGCCGCTGCCAGATCGTCTTGTGGGGCCAGGAACTGGAAGGCGAGTTCGCGTTCCAGGCGATCAGGTTGGGTGTACGCAGCATTCTTCCCGGCAATATATCGATCGAAGATTTCCTGGCGGCTGTGCGCAATGTCCATCAAGGCGGGCTGTACTTTGAAAAAAACCTCCTCGAGAGCATGTTGTCGCAGAAGTTGGTTGCTCTCACGCAACGTCAGGGGCAAATTGTCTCGTTGGTGGCGCAAGGTCTCAAGAACAAGGAAATCGCGTATTCGATGGGAATTACCGAAGGCACGGTAAAAGTTTATCTATACAAACTATTCCAAAAACTCGGCATGAACGACCGGCTGGATATGGCGCTCTATGGGCGGAAGAACCTGTTCAGCGGCCAGCTTGGTTTGGAAAGAATGAGGGACGCCGAATCGCCGGCTGTGCTGCCTTCTCTGTATCTGATGGCGCGCAAGCAGCCGATCGTAGAAGTGGCGCATTAGACGCGGGACTCGCGGAGGCAGACGGGTGGCTGGGAAAGGGGCAGGAAAGGCCCATGACGGACCATGAGGGGTTCCCTGAATGAACAGGAGAGTATTGATCATTGTCTCGTGCGCGCTCGTGCTATCGGCGTGCGCCAGTTATCTGGTCTATAAGGCAGTCGGAAGCCGAGTGACCGCGGGGAAGGCGCCGCCGAGTGTCGAACTCGTCGTGGCCGCCCGGGATCTGGCGGCCGGAACGCTCATTCGAGACGCCGACTTAAAAACCGCCGCTTGGTTCGGCCCACCGCCCGCCGGCGCGATTTTTCACCTCGATGCCCTCCGGAACCGGGCAGTTGTTTCCTCGATCTACACAGGTGAGCTGGTGACGGAAAATCGGCTTGCCCCCATTGGTTCGGGTGGTGGATTGGCCGCCACGATTCCGCCGGGGATGAGGGCGTGCGCGGTGAAGGTGAACGAGGTGGTTGGCGTCGCCGGATTCGTCGTCCCCGGAATGCGCGTGGACGTACTGATCACTGGGCTTCCGCCCGGCGGAAACGCACTCGACGGACCTAAGGTGCGCACGCTTCTGCAGAACATCCAGGTCCTTTCCGCCGGTGAGAATTTCCAGAAAGATCGGGAAGGCAAGCCGGAACAAGCGCAGGTTGTCAATCTGCTGGTCACGCCGGCCCAGGCTGAGATTCTCAGCCTCGCCAGCAACGAGACGCACATTCAATTGGTGTTGCGGAATCCCATGGATACCCAGGTCTCCGGGCTTCCAGGCACGATCATGTCGGATCTTTTCGGCGGTGCGCGCGCTCCGGCGCCGGTTCCATCGGTCCGCCCAGCGATCCCATCGCCGGCCATGCATCCGCCGGTTCCGGTCCCGGTCGAACCCGCTGCACACAGTCAGTACACCATCGAAGTGTCCAACGGCTCCGTGCATACCCAAGCCACGTTCAGCCGGCCTGGAGGGAAGCCGTGAGAACCAAACAGTGGTACGACGTTGCGAGAATCCGGGCCGCCTGTCTGCTTGCCCTGTCATTTCTGTACGCCGCCGCCGGCCAACAGACGGAGGGCTTGCCTCCGGTAGCACCCGAGCCCCCGGCGCAGTCAGACCAAAACACTCCGGCCCAGCTCCTGCTGACTGTTGGAAAGTCCGTGATCATCGATAACGTGCTTCCCTTGGAGCGCATTTCCGTCGGCTTTGGAGACATAGCGGAGGGTACGGCGATCAGCCCGCACCAGTTACTTCTGAACGCCAAGACGCCGGGGGTGACCAGCCTGATCATCTGGCAGGAGGGAGGAACCCCGCGGTTCTTCGATATCACGGTGGTGGCCAGTAACTTTCTGGCGGAGAGCCGTGTCGAAGGCATCAAGCGTGAACTGGAACTGGAACTGCCCGGACAGAGCGTCAATCTGAGTTGTGAGAACGACACCGTTTTCCTACGGGGGACGGTCAAGGATGTGACCAGCGCGGACCGCGCGGTCTCGATCGCCTCCACGCTGGGAAAGACCGTGAACCTGCTGTATGTGGATGTACCGCCTCCCGAGGCTCAGGT